>Ga0307372_10001509_pt1 | contig 40515 bp, 37 predicted proteins | sample OX1MG_FD_202533 | JGI IMG/M metagenome (GOLD analysis project Ga0307372, IMG submission 202533) | Soil microbial communities from Risofladan, Vaasa, Finland - OX-1 | ecosystem: Environmental > Terrestrial > Soil > Coastal area > Acid sulfate soil | place: Finland: Risofladan, Vaasa | collected...
GGGACTGATACGAGATCACCCGGATGAAGAGTCCGGGTAGCCCGAAGCCGATGATGTAGACCACCAGCAGCACGGGGATGCCGCGAAAGATGTCGGTGTAGGCGGTGGCCAGGACTCGAAACGGAAAGAGGATCGGCGAGCGGCTGATGCGAATCCAGGCGATGCCCAGACCGAAGGCCAGGATGAGGACCTCGCACACGAGGAACATCCAGACGTTGGTGATGAAGCCGCGGCCCACCGACAGCAGACCGGCCTTCGGATCGCCCACGAAGGAGCGCCACATGTTGTGGGGGCTGAAGAAGAAGTGGCGCACCGTCGCCCCGTTGGGCGACACGAAGAGGATGGCCACCAGCGCGCCGAGGATGACCAGGCTGGAGAGCGCGCTCGCCGCGACGCCGCGCTTACCGGCGAAGAGGAGCCGGCGCTTGACCGAGAAGAGTGACGGAACGTCCGACGACGGATCGTCGATCGGGCGCGACACGCTCTAGGGCTGGATGATTGGCACGCTGGTGTAGATGCCCAACCACCTGTGCGCCAGCGTCGTCAAAACGCCGCTGGCCTTGAGGGCGCTGATGCCGGCGTTGATGCAGCCCAGCAACGGGTTGTTCTTTTGCAGGAGCAGCCCGTAGTGCTCGCCGACGCTCGGGAACTGGCCGACCTGCTTGGCGATCACCTTGTTATGCGGGCCCAGGATCTGGGCGCTCGCCATGTACTGGCCGGTTGGCGTATCGATGACGATCGCGTCGATCTGCTTGTTCTTGAGCGCCTGGATTGCCTGGTCCAACGTCGAGAAGACGCGCGCCGTGCGCGTGGGCTTGATGTGCTGGTTGATGTAGGCCAGGCCTGTCGTGCCGATCTGGTCGCCGTAGAGGTAGGTCTTGAGCTGCGCCGGGCTGTGCTTGGTGACGATGGCGTTGGTCTTCAGCGCCACGATGGACTGCTCGACGTCGTAGTAGCTGTTCGAGAACGAGACGGCCCGGGCGCGCGCCGCGGAGTAGGAGATCTCGTTGATGTCGAAGTCGAAGGCCTTGGGTCCGGGCGTGTAACTGTTGTCGAACGGTTCGACCACCCACTTCACCTTCGAACTAGACACGCCCAACACCCGGGCCAGGGCGTACACGAACGCCGACTCGTAGCCCTTGGCGTTGCTGGGCTTGTTGCCCACGAACCATGGCGGGTAGGCGGGGCTGTCGGTCGCGACCGTCAGGGTGCCCCGGGTGTGCTCGTGCGAGAGTATCGAGGTCTTGCAGCTGGCCACGCTCGGAGTGGCGGCCCCCGTGGCTGACGTGAGTGTGACGCCGGTGAGCAAGGTGGCACCCACGAGTCCGGCGAGCGTGACGCGCAGGTGACGCATTGCATTCCCCTTCGACTTGATCCGCATGATCGTGGTTCGTAGTGTAACGCCGCCCTCGCGCGTAATTTGGGCCGTCGCGCACGGAACCGGCCTTTGCCGCGAGTCCACAAGCCAGTAGGATTGAGTCGCTGGGAGAGGTGGGTGAGTTCGGTTTAAACCACATTCCTGCTAAGAATGCGGCCTGTTAACGCGGGCCCGAGGGTTCAAATCCCTCCCTCTCCGCACCGACACCGAGCGCTCGTCGCTCGGTGTCGCCACGTGAGGAGACGGGTGCGCTACTGGATCGAGACACTGGGGTGTCCGAAGAACTACGTCGACTCCGAGAAGCTGTCCGGGCTCTTGGAGACCCAGGGGTACCGTCGCGCGGTATCCGCCGACGAGGCCGAACTCGTCGTGGCCAACACCTGCGCCTTCATCGAGGCCGCGCGCGAGGAGTCGGTCGAGGCCGTGCTGGACCTGGCCGAGCGGAAACTCACCGGGGCGCGCCTCGTGGTCACGGGCTGCATGGCCGAGCGCTACGGCGACGAGCTGGCCGCGGCACTGCCCGAGGTCGACCTCGTGGCGGGCTTCGGGCTGTCGCTGGTCGCACCGACGTCGGTGGCGCTGCGGACGCGCGCGGTGCCCGATTTCGATCTGCTCAACCTGCCCCGGCCGGCCAGCGCGCGGCCGTGGGCCTACGTGAAGATCGCCGAAGGGTGCGACCGGCGTTGCGGCTTCTGCGCGATCCCGAGCTTTCGCGGCGACCAGCGCTCGCGCTCGCACGCCGAGATCCTCACCGAGGTGCGCTCGTTGGTGGCCGGAGGCGTCAAGGAGATCGTCCTCATCGCCCAGGACCTGGCCAGTTGGGGCCACGACCGGCGGCGCGCGGGGCGCGGCGAACCGGTCGAGGCGCTCGAGTCGAACGTCGCCCAGCCGCTGATTGAACTGGTGAAACTCCTCGACGCCGAGGTCGAGCGAGTTCGACTGCTCTATCTGTACCCGTCGGGCCTCACGTCGGCGCTCATCGACGCAATCCTGGCCACGAACGTCCCCTACTTCGACCTCTCGCTCCAGCACGTCACGCGACCCTTGCTGCGCGCGATGCGTCGCTGGGGCGACGCGGATCGCTTCCTCGAGCGCATTAGCGCGATCCGCAGCGCCAACCCCGCGGCGTCGTTTCGCTCGTCGTTCATCCTCGGGTACCCCGGCGAGACCGAGGACGACCAGCGCGCTCTGCTGGCGTTCCTCGACGAGGCCCAGCTGGACTGGGCCGGCTTCTTCACGTTCTCCTCGGAAGAGGGGACGCTCGCGCACGGTCTGGTCAACCGGGTGGACCCGGCGCTGGCGCTCGAGCGGCTGCGCGAGGTCAGCGAGCGCCAGGACGCCATCACGGCGCGCCGGCGCGACGCGATGGTCGGGTCGCGCCAGTCCGTGCTCGTCGACGAGCCCGGGGCGGGACGCACGGTGCACGAGTGCCCCGAGATCGATGGCATTGTGAGGGTGGACCCGTCGCTGGCGGTGGGCGAGTTGGCGGAGTGTGTCGTGGTGGCCAGCCACGGCACCGACCTGGAGGCGGTACGGGCGTGACCGAGCAGCGCACCTACGGCGAGAGCGCGCTGCTGACCCCGGCCAACCTGATGACCGCCTTCCGGCTGCTGGTGGCGCCGGTGTTCATCTACATGATCATCTTTCACCGGATCTCGTGGTGGACCACGTTGGTGGGCTTCCTGGCCGCGCTGTCGGACTACTTCGACGGGATCGTCGCGCGCCGCCACGGCACGACGACGTCGGGCGCGTTCCTGGACCCGCTCGCCGACAAGGTCATCGTGCTGGGGAGCCTCTACGCGCTGGTCATCTCTCGGCCCCACGGCCTGACCGTCTTCCTCGCGCCCTCGATCCTCATCACGCTGCGAGAAGTGTGGATGAGCGTGTATCGCTCGCGCGCCGCCAAGCGCGGTGTCTCGATCCCGGCCAGCCCTTTGGCCAAATGGAAGACCTTCGTCCAGGACTGGGCGATCGCGTTCTGCGTGCTGCCGCTCACCGGCCACCACCTCGTCTACGGCGTGACCACGATTTGGATCGCCGCCGCGATGACGCTCTACACCGGCTGGCAGTACTGGCGTGACGGGCAACGGACCGGTGGCCGTGCGCGTTGAGATCGTCGCGGTGGGCAGCGAGCTCCTTCTAGGCCAGATCGCCGACACCAACTCGCAGTGGTTGGCCGAGCGACTCGCCGCCAACGGCCTCGATTCGCACTTCCACCAACACGTCGGCGACAACCACGAGCGCATGGTGCTGGCGTTTCGCACCGCGCTGGCGCGCTCGGACGCACTCATTATCTGTGGCGGGCTCGGCCCGACCCAGGACGACATCACTCGTGCGGCGCTGGCCGAAGTGATGAACGTGCCGCTGGAGCGCGATGAGGAGATTGTCGCACGCATCGCCGCGATGTTCACCCAGCGCGGTCGTTCCATGACCGACAACAACCTGCTCCAGGCCGACGTGCCCCGCGGCGCGACCGTCATCACTCAGACCCGCGGCACCGCGCCCGGGCTCATCTGCCCGGTGGGACAGAAGGTGGTCTACGCCCTGCCCGGCGTTCCCTACGAGATGCACGACATGTTCGAGCGCGCGGTCCTGGCCGACCTGCTGGGACGCGAGGAGGCCTCCGGGAGCACCACGGTCATCCTCAGTCGGGTGCTGCGCACCTGGGGGACCAGCGAGTCGGCCCTGGCCGACGCGCTCGCCGAGCGCTTCGCGGCGCTGGACGGCCAGCGAGTGACGATCGCCTTCCTGGCCTCGGGGATCGAAGGGATCAAGGTGCGTCTCACCGCGCGAGGTCAGGACGCGGCCCACGCCGCTGAGTTGGTGGCGCAGGAGGAGTCGCGGGTGCGTGCGCTGATTGCGGATCGCCTCGGCGACATCGTGTTCGGCGTCGACGGCCAGACCATGGAGGACGTGGTGGCCGGGCTGCTGTCGGCGCGCGGGTTGACGATGGCCGTCGCCGAGTCGGTCACCGGCGGGCTCATCGCGAGCCGCCTGGTGAACGTGTCCGGCGCGTCAGGGTGGTTTCGCGGAGGCGTGGTGAGCTACGCCTCCGAGGTCAAGTTCGAGCTGCTGGGCGTGACGCCGGGCCCGGTGGTCAACGCCGCCGCCGCCGAGGCCATGGCGTCGGGCGTCGCGACGTTGCTGCACGCCGACGTGGGGCTCTCCGTGACCGGGGTCGCCGGGCCCGAGGAGCAGGACGGTCAACCGGCCGGCACCGTGTTCGTTGGTGTCGCGCTCAACGGCGAGGTCGAGTCGGTCGGGCTGCGACTGCCCGGGGACCGGCCGCGAGTGCGCGCATATTCGGCGATCAGCGCGCTCGACGTATTGCGCCGCGCGCTCCAGCGCCCAGGCTCCGGATAGTTTCGTGGGGACAAAGGGTGTGGCGTGGAGCCGTTAGAGGTCAAGGTCGATCCGTCCTCCGTGGGGCTGAGCGAAAGCCGTCTCGCGCGCATTACCGGGCATTTCGATCGCTACGTCGCGGACCGGCGCCTGCCCGGGTGGTTGGCGACGGTCTCGCGCGGCGGCGATCTCGCGTGGGTCGGCCGCGGCGGTTACCGCGACCGCGAGGCAGAACTACCCGTCTCCGACGACACCATCTGGCGCATCTATTCGATGACCAAGCCCTTCACGACGATCGCCGCGATGAGCCTGTATGAAGAAGGTTTCTTCGACCTCAACGACGACGTCGGCCAGTGGGTGGAGGAACTGCGCGAACCACGCGTGTTCATCGGCGGCACGCCCGATGAGCCCGAGACGCGCCCGGCCAACGGCCCGGTGACGGTGTTTCACCTGCTGAGCCACACCAGCGGCCTCACCTACGGCTTCCAGCGCAACCACCACGTGGACGCCATCTATCGCGCAAATGGCTACGACTTCGGCTGGCCGCACGACGTCGACCTGGCGCGCGCGGTGCACGACTGGTGCACCTTCCCGCTGCTGTTCGAGCCGGGCAGCCGTTGGAACTACTCGGTGTCGACCGACGTGCTCGGCCACCTGATCGAAATCTGGACGGGCAAGAGCCTCGACGCCGTCGTGCACGAGCGGGTGATCGAGCCGCTGGGTCTCACCGACACCGAGTGGTGGTGCCCGGAGGACAAGCACTCGCGCCTGGCTGCCCTTTACGTGCCCGGGGCCGACGGCGCGACGGTGTTCGACGCGCTGGGGCGCGGAGCGAAGCGCCCGCCGCAACTTCTGGGCGGCGGTGGCGGGCTGGTCTCGACCGCGCGCGACTACGACCGGCTGATGGCGATGCTGGTGCGCGGGGGCGAGTTGGAAGGCACTCGTGTTCTCTCACGTCGCACGCTCGAACTGATGACGGTCAACCACCTGCCCGGAGGCGCCGATCTCACGACCTGTGCCGAGGACAGTTACGCCGAGGTCGACTACGCGGGCCAGGGCTTCGGGCTCGGCTTCTCCGTTGTCACGGACCCGGTCGCGAACAGGTCGCTGCTCTCAAAGGGCACGTACCTCTGGGGTGGCGCGGCCTCGACGCTCTTCTGGGTCGACCCGTTGGAGGAGTTGACGGTGGCCTTCTTCACACAGTTATTGCCCACGGGGACGTATCCCCTTCGTCGCGATCTTCAGCAACTGGTCTACGGCGCGCTGACCGAATAGCGCGGGAGTCTTTTTCCTGATCGGGCTAGGCCCACCACCGGTGATGGCGACTCCAAAGTTTATGCAACCAACGGTTGCAGATTGGCGTGACCCGCGCTACAGTGATGTGCAACCAAACATTGCATAAGGAGCCCACCATGGAGTACGCCAGCATTGAGCGAGAGATCCACATCGACGCCGCGCCCGAGGTCGTGTTCGACGTCATCACCAGCCCGTCGCACATCTGCGAGTGGTGGGGCGGCGTTGCCGCCGACTTCGAACCCGTCCCCGGCGCCAATGGTGAATTGGTATTTGGGCATAAGTCCCCGGGTGACCCCATGGTCGTGCCGATGACTGTGGTCGACGTCGTGCCGCCCAAGCTCTTTTCGTTCCGCTGGGTCCACCCCAGCGGAGAGGTCGCGACCGCCTCCAACTCGCTGCTGGTCACCTTCGAGCTCGCCGCGTCCGGCGCGGGCACCACTCTGCGAATGACCGAGAACGGGTTCCGTGAGATCGGCTGGGAGGAGGCCGTCGCGGTCGAGGCCTACCTGGATCACTGCAACGGCTGGGACACGTATGTTCCGAGCATCGGCGAGTACGTGATGCGCCTGGCTGCGGCGTCGTGAACGTCGCCGTCAACGACGACCTCTGGTCGGCGATCGGGGATCCGACGCGCCGACGAGTGCTCGACATGCTCCTGGTCGAGGGGGGCGGAACTGCGACGACCTTGAGTGGGCGGCTGCCCGTCACGCGTCAGGCGGTGGCCAAGCACCTCGACGTCCTCGACCGCGCCGGATTGGTTCACGTCACGAGGCTGGGGCGCGAGAGGCGCTACCGGGTGGATGACGCGCAGTTGGCGCGCGCCGCCGCGCAGTTGGCCGATGTCGGCACTGCGTGGGATGCCCGACTACGGCGAATCAAGCGCATCGCCGAGGCCGTTCAGCGCACCTAGGGGAAGTAGTCCTTCTGGTCGAGGTAAGAGAATCGGCGCGGTGGTCACTCGTCACCGGGTCGCGACGAGGTTATTCGAGCGACGTGGTTGGGCGCCTCGACGGCGAGGAGACGGGAGAGCTGAGTTCCAGGATCCAGTGGCTGGTCCTCCTGTCGGCGATCCTTGATCGCGACACCTGCGGTCTGCGGCGAACGCCTAACCCACCACATCCTTACTACGAACAAGTGTTCGTAGTACGGTAAAAGCGGGTGGAGCGACCGATGTCACCCGGGGTACCTAAGGTGCCCCGGGACAGTAGACAAGGAGAAACGTGATGGGAACTGACGACCGCGCCAAGGCTCTCGACGCCGCACTCGGCCAGATCGAGAAGCAGTTCGGCAAAGGGTCGATCATGCGCATGGGCGAGAACCTGCACATGAACATCGAGTCCATCCCGACCGGGGCCCTGGCCCTGGACATGGCTCTAGGCATCGGCGGACTGCCCCGGGGCCGGATCGTCGAGCTCTACGGTCCCGAGTCATCAGGGAAGTCCACCCTGGCCATGCACGTGGTCGCCGAGGCCCAGCGCAACGGCGGCGTGTGCGCCTACATCGACGCCGAGCACGCCATGGACCCCGTGTACGCGCGCGCGATCGGCGTGAACGTGGACGACCTGCTGATCAGCCAGCCCGACACCGGTGAGCAGGCGCTCGAGATCACCGACATGCTGATTCGCTCGGGTGCGCTGGACGTGATCGTCATTGACTCGGTGGCAGCGCTCACCCCGCGCGCGGAGATCGAAGGCGACATGGGCGACACCCACGTGGGACTTCAAGCACGGCTCATGAGTCAAGCACTGCGCAAGTTAACGGGCGGGATTAGTAAATCCAACACCATCTTGGTCTTCATCAATCAATTACGCGAAAAAATAGGAATTATCTACGGATGCTTCAACTACCAAACCAAGGTCGTACTAGCCGACGGTTCGACCGAGATGATTGGCAAGATCGTTAACCAGCGAATGCCCGTCGAAGTGCTCTCTTATGATCCCAAAAAAGGCGAGGTCGTTGCCAAGAAAGTCGTGAATTGGTTCGACAATGGCAAGACAGATGAGTTTCTACATTTCTCGGTTGCCGGACCGCAGAAAAGCGGTCGTGCTCGGTTCGCGGTGACGCCTAACCACCTCATCCGGACCCCAACCGGATGGAAGGAGGCAAAGGACATCGTTGTCGGCGAAAACGTGATGCAGGCAGTCCCGCACTATCTAACCCCTTTCCAGTGGCAGGCGTTGCGCGGAACATTGATGGGTGACGGTGCCATCTCGGCAACGAAGAGCGGCCGGCGAGCCCGATTCCGCTACACCCACGGACCCAAGCAGGCCGAGTACGCCGATTGGAAAGCGTCATTGTTCAGCAATCTAGGAACGTCAAGGAACGTGCGCGCCGATGGCGTGGTTGTTTACGACTTCCAGCCGTTGGCCGAGCTAGCCGAAATGCGTCAGTCGGTGTACGTCGGCGGCAAGAAGGTTCTGGATGACGATTTCTTGAAATCGCTGTCGCCGCTGTCGCTGGCGCTGTGGTACATGGACGACGCGAGCTTCTCCGTTCGATCGAAGGGCCTCCAGGTGCGCACCGAAGGCGGCAGCGGACGAGCGGAAATTTGTATCGAAGCGATGGAGCCGTTGACGCGAGACCGCCTTGTAAGCTATCTCGCAGATACGTGGGACCTACACGGAAAGCTGACGCTGCGAGGTGCAGTGCGAAAGGCTGTGCTCAGCTTCTCAACCTCCGAGACAGCAAAACTTCAAGCACTCATTGCGTCGTACGTCCACCCGAGCATGGAGTACAAATTACTGCCCCGGTTCCGCGGCCTATTCTCGGTCACGCCAGAGATAGAGCCAGTGCGACATGAACTCATGCCGATGCCTGTGCTTGAAATTGTGCTCAAGCCCCCGTTCGGTTCGAAGAGTCGCTTCGACATCGAGGTCGAAGGGTCGCACAACTACTTGGTTGACGGCGTGGTCGTGCACAATTCGCCCGAAGTGACCCCGGGTGGTCGAGCTCTCAAGTTCTACGCATCGGTTCGACTCGACATTCGGCGGATCGAGTCGATCAAAGACGGCACCGAGGTCGTTGGCAACCGCACCCGCGTCAAGGTGGTGAAGAACAAATGTGCGGCTCCGTTCAAGCAGGCTGAGTTCGACATCATGTACGGCCAGGGGATCAGCCGCGAGGGTTCGGTGCTCGACGTCGCGGTCGAACTGGGCTTCGTGAAGAAGGCCGGCGCGTGGTTCACCTACGAGGGTGAGCAGCTCGGTCAAGGTCGCGAGAACGTCAAGACATTCCTGCGCGAAAACCCCCAATTGATGGCTGAGCTCGACGGACGCGTTCGTGAGCACTTGGCGACGGCATTGGCGCCCGACGTGGTCGGATCGGTAGTCGAGCTGGACGTCGACGCGCCGCTCAGCTTGGACTAGCTAGCCCGGGGCCATTCCACGAGGCTCACCCAGGTTCAACGAGTCCTTCGTTTGCCAATCGCGCGGACTCGTTCTACGGTGGCGACGGGATGCCGCCGACAGACACTGACGGTCAATCAGATGGAGCTGCGTCCCAAGGAGGTTCTATGCCCACGGTCGCGGTAAAAGGCGAGGTCAGTGCCGAGCAAGCCATGGAGGCGCTCAGAAATAATATGGGCGTTCGCTACAAGTTCGTGGCGGGTCGCGGGGGCGGATCGTTCTCTGTCAAGAGTTCACCTTTGTTCTACGCCACAGTTCGAACGCAGCGTCAAGGGGACTCGACAGTCTTTTCCGTGCATGGCGGAGGACTCATCATTACTCGCCTGGTGAACGAACTGGGCATCGCGCGCCAGGTCGCTCAGGCTCTCTCCAAGTGGGAGCCTCCAGCGTCCTAGTGCGGGTCCTTCCCGCGACGTCGCTCATGTCGTCGCCGTCGAAGGAGTCGCTCGAAACCTGTTCGCTGGTGCAGAGCTTGACTTACATTCCGACGGAGCCGTCGACCATCTCACGAATGAGGTCGGCGTGACCATTGTGGCGCGCGTACTCCTCGATCATGTGAGTGTAGATCCAGCGCAGTGAGCACGGTCCCTCTCGGTGCTGACCCGTGTCGTCCAGACCTCGAGTAGCCGCGGCGGCTCGACTCGCGTCGCACTCGTCGTTGAAGATGGCGAGGTCGGTTTCCCAGTCAGCGTCATCGAGTGGGACCATTTCGGGGTCCTCTTCAGTCGGGTCGGACCAGATTGTCGGTGTGTCGGGCTCACTCTGAAGCACGCGGCGGAACCACCCTCGCTCCACCTCGGCCATGTGGCGCACCAAACCGTGGAGAGACAACTTGGAGGTGGCTACCGGACGGGCCTTGCGCTCGGTGTCACCGAGGCCCTCACACTTCATCACCAGCGTGATGCGATGGAACTCCAACCATCCATCGAGCATCTCGCGTTCGCCGAGTAGAAACCCTGGCTCGGACCGACTGGGGTCTTGGAGATCGCCAACCATTGACGGCACCTCACTTTCTGTCGCGTCCGATCAGTCTGGCAGAGCGCGAGTTCCGCACGCCTCTGACGCGGGCGTGGCGAGTCGCGTCGCACGCGCGGAGGGGCTGAGGGCAATGTGAGCGTAGGGCTAGCGTGACCCTGAGTGTCAAACTGACGCTTGTCCGGCAGGTTGGCTCATAGCGTGAGTGCCCACCTCGGTGTGGCCTTCACCGGATTTGCCGCCTGCCGGACACGCGGGACCGACCGGAGTGACTTGATAGGAGCCCGGTCGAGTGACCTCAACTCAGGCGTGTCCCCGATCGGCCCTGCGACTCCCAACAACGAGTGAGAGGAGCAAGACCATGATGGTCGTTGGAATCGATGCGCACAAGCGCACCCACACCGCGGTGGCGGTGGACGAACAGGGACGGCGCCACGGGGTGAAAACAGTGGCCTCGACGACGTCGGGGCACCTTGAGTTGGTGCGCTGGGCCGGGTGCCTGGGCGAGCACCGCTTCGCCGTAGAGGACTGCCGGCACCTGTCGCGACGCCGGGAGCGTGATCTTCTCGGCGCTGGCGAGTCCATCGTGCGCGTGCCACCCAAGCTCATGGCCCGCATGCGCGCTTCAGCGCGCGAGCGCGGTAAGTCCGACCCAATCGACGCGATGTGCGTCGCCCGGGCCGCCCCGCGCGAGGAGGAACTGCCCACGGCCCACCTGGACGGCCCCGAGCGCGAGCTGGGACTCCTGGTGGACCACCGTGACGACCTCGTCGCAGAGCGCACACGGGCCCAGAACCGCCTGCACTGGCACCTGCACGAGCTCGACCCTTCCTTAGAGCTCGTTCCGGGCTCGCTTGATCGTTACGTGGTCCTCACGCGCCTCTCGGCCCTGTGCGCCGCTCACCAGGGAGTCGTGGCTGAAATCGCGGCCGAACTCATCGAGCGTGTGCGCGACACGACGAGGCGCGTGAAGGAGCTTGAGCGGCGCATCGACGCCGTGGTCAAGGGACTCGCGCCCCAACTGTTGGCGCTTCGTGGATGCGGATCACTCACGGCGGCCAAGATCATCGGCGAGACGGCGGGCGTCCGGCGCTTTCGCACTCCGGCACGCTTCGCGCGCTTCAACGGCACGGTGCCGATCCCGGTGTGGTCAGCTAACGATGTGCGCGTGCGGCTCAACCGCGGGGGCAACCGCCAGCTCAACGCGGCGCTGCACCGCATTGCGGTCACCCAACTGCGCGGCGGTCTGGGCAAGGACTACGTCGAAAAGCGCATGAAGATGGGCAACTCTAAAACTGAGGCAATCCGCGCCCTGCGCCGCCGGCTTTCTGACGAGGTCTATCGTCGTCTCATCACGGACGAACTTCACCGAGCAGCCGGGGAGCCGTTGGCGGCACTCCAGGCCGCTTGACATAGGAGCATCGGGTGAGAAGTCGATTGGCGTTTCGTCGCTGGTTGGGCGCTCGGGTGCGCGCGGCGCGCCGCTACGTCAACGAGGTGGCGACCGTAGGGCCCGATGACGCCTACGCGCACGACTTCTACTACTTCGGCCGGGGCGCCGCCCTCATGGCGCCCCAGGGAGTTGTTTACAACGAGCGGTACCTGTCCATCGGCGACGAGACGCTGATTGGGCCCAACGTCTGCGTGACCGCGGGCATCGGACCGGGCCAGGAGATGTTGACCACGCCGGTGGTGCGCATCGGGAGAAAATGCATCATTGGGCGCGGCTCCCACCTCATTGGTCACTGGTCGATCGAGTTAGGTGACGAGATCCAGACCGGACCATACGTCTACATCACCGACCAGAACCACGCCTATGAGGACCCCGACCAGCCCATTGGTTGGCAGACCCCGGGCGTGGCCGCGGTGTCGATTGGTTCGGGTAGTTGGATCGGGGCGAACGCCGTCATCTTGCCGGGCACGACATTGGGCGAGCACACTGTGGTGGCCGCGGGGGCGGTGGTGCGCGGCGAGTTCCCGAGCCACGTGGTCTTAGGGGGAGTGCCAGCCAAGGTGCTGCGCCACTACACGCGTGAAGAGGGGTGGCGCGCGGGGCCGCCCGCGTGAGCCCGCGACTCGTGGGCGTCGACCTGACGCCGTTGCGAGTCTCCAAGCAGTACCGGCGTCTCTACATCGCGGGCTTCGTCACCCAGTTGGGCGGCCAGGCGACGTTCGTGACCGTACCGTTCCAACTGCGCAACCTCACCCACTCGCCCCTTCTGGTGGGCACACTGGGGCTGGTCGAATTGGTGCCCATTATTTTCTTCGGACTTTACGGAGGGTTGCTGGCCGACCGGATCGACCGGCGCCGCCTGATCCTGATGACCGAGGCCGCGTCGATGGCGACGATCCTCATCCTCTTCTTCAACTCGCTGGCCCACCACCCCCAGGTCTGGTTGATCTTTCTCGCCGACACGGCGATCGTCGCCGCGGGCTCGCTCCAGCAGCCGAGCATCTCGGCGCTCAATCAGACCCTGGTGCCCCACGACCTGCAGCGGGCCGCGTCGACCCTGTCCACGATCCGTTACACCAGTGCCGCGATCCTGGGTCCGGCATTCGGTGGTTTGATCGCGGTGGCCATTGGGCCGGCCGCGGCGTACCTGGTCAACCTCGTGACCTTCACGGCCTCGTTGGCGCTGCTCGTCACGTTGCACCCCGACCCGCGCGCGGTGGGCGCTCGTTTGGCGTCGCTGGGTGCGGGACTGCGCTACGCGCGGGCTCGCCCCGACCTCATGGGCACCTACGCAATCGACCTGCTGGCGATGGCCTGGGCGTACCCGGTGGTCATGCTGCCCTTCGTGGCCGCGCGCTACCACGAGACCTACGCGTTGTCGGTGCTGTATCTGGGCCTGCCGGTAGGGGCGCTGGTGGCCACGCTCACCTCCTCGTGGTCGCACCGCGTCTACCGCTACGGGCGCGCGGTGGCCGCAGCGGCCGCGTGCTGGGGCCTGGGCATCGCGCTCTTCGGGTACGCGTCGTCGCTGTGGCTGGCCTTCGTGGGCCTCGCGATCGGCGGAGGCGCCGACGCGGTGAGCGGCATCTTTCGCTCGACCATGTGGAACGAGTCGATCTCGCCGGAAGTGCGCGGGCGCATGGCGGGCGTTGAGCTCATCTCGTACTCCGTCGGGCCCACGGCTGGTCAGTTCCGCGCCGGCGTGACGGCGGCGTGGACGTCTTTGCGATTTTCTCTCACCCTTGGCGGGCTGGGCTGCGCCGGGTCGGTCGTCGCGGTGTCGACGGGGTTGAAGAGCATGTGGCGTTTCGACGCGCGCTCCGACGCGAACGTCGCGCGGGTGCGCGCCGAACGCGAACCCGACGGCGCTGCGCCGGCCTGACGCCTACGCTCGACCCATGGCGGGACCGACCTACCTCGTCACCGTGAGTGGGCGAGACCGCGTGGGCGTGGGCGCCGAACTCTGGGCGGCCCTGGCGCGACTGGGGGAGCGCGGCGTACTGAGCGACGTGGCGCAGATCACCATTCGCGGCTACCTGGTCCTGTGCGCCGAAGTATCCGGGGCCGACGGTCTGACCGCGGACGCGATTCGCGACGCCTTGGCGCTCCAGAACATTGAGGGTGATGGGCTTTCGGCGAGCGTGGAGCTGGTCGCGGCCGACCAGATTGGTGACGGCCGCCGACTCCTGGTGACTCTCCTCGCACCGGCCATCAGCGCGGCGCAGTTGCACGGCGTGTTTGCCGCGTTCGCACGCCACGGCGCGACCTGTGAACGCATCGTCCACCTGGCCGTCTACCCCGTTGACTGCTACGAGCTTGTCGTTCTCGGCTCGGACCACGCGGCGTTGCGCGACGAGTTGACCCTGGTCGCGCAGAGCACCGGGCTGGACCTCGCCGTTCAGCGCGCCGGCCTGCACCGGCGGGCCAAACACCTCGTGGTGATGGACGCTGACTCAACGCTTCTCCAAGATGAGGTCATCGACCTGTTGGCCGACGAGTGCGGCTGCGCCAAGGAGGTGGCTGAGATCACCAACGCCGCAATGGCCGGTGAGATCGACTTCGCCGAGTCGCTGCGTCAGCGCGTGGCCCTGCTGGAAGGACTTCCCGCGTCGGTGCTCGACGACGTGCGCGCTCGCTTGCGCCTGGCGCCTGGGGCGCGAACGCTGGTGCGCACGCTGAGTCGTCTCGGCTACGTGCCGGCCGTGGTCTCGGGTGGGTTCGTCGAGGTCTTGGCACCACTCCTGGCCGAACTTGGGGTCACACTGTTTGCGGCCAACCACCTGGAGGTGCTGGACGGCCGACTGACCGGGCGGTTGGTCGGCGACGTTCTCGACCGGGCCGGCAAGGCCCAGGCGCTTCGCCGCTTTGCGGACGAAGTGGGTGTTCCGTTGGAGCAGACGGTGGCAGTGGGCGACGGGGCTAACGACATCGACATGTTGGCGGCGGCCGGCCTGGGCGTCGCGTTCAACGCCCCGGCCATGGTGCGTGAGCACGCCGACACCGCGCTCTCGGTGCCGTACCTCGACGCGGTCCTGTACTTCCTCGGTATCAGTCGTGAGGAGATCGACGCCGAGTTATGAGGAGGCTTGACCTCTCATGACCGCAGCGCGATCCAGGCACGAAGTCAATCACCACAATCGACTGTCGCCTTATGGTCCTTGGCCCTCTTGACTCTCTGTTGGGCAATTGCGCGCGACGACTTGAAGTCCGAATCGAATGAAGCCACTCCTGCGGAGAATGTGACGGGTTTACCCGCCACGATGACGTCGTTTCGGCACTTCTTCACAAGATCGGTTAACTGTTCGCACAACTGGTCTGAGGTTCCTTCCAACTCGGCGACCAAGAACTCATCGCCACCCCATCTGACAATGAGGGCGGTATCAAGTGACTCCCTAAGGATTCGTGCCACTCCGACGATCGCCGCATCCCCGTCATCCCAAAGCTCGTCCCGCTCGTTGATTTCCTTCAAGTCGTCAAGGTCCACGAAAGCGAGTGCGGTCAGTTGCTGGCCACTCGAGAGTGTCCGATCAAGTCCTCTGCGATTCAAGAGTGCCGTCAGGTAGTCGGTATTAGCTTCTCGCCGCAGATCCACCATGTCCTTCTTCATCGCGTCAGTGTTGCGAACCAAGATGGCGGTGTTCTCTCTCATGGCAACGTTCTCAAGCAGCAACGCTTGCGCCTGCTGAGCCAGCTGGCGCGAAGTGTCAAGCTCTTGGACGAGTTCGCGCTCCTTGTCGACCTGCGCGACCCTGATTGCCAGCCACAAGAGATCCCTGCCATCAGCCTTGGGGCCGTTGACGAAGGTGACTTGGAAGCGCAAATCAATCTTCTCTGAACCGACGTCGAACGGTTCCCGCAGGAGCAGCCGGATGGTTCGAGCCCATTGTCCAGCGCTTTCACCCGCTGGTCTCTGTCGGAAGAGCGCGAACTGGTCTCCACCAACTTTGGCCACAAATTCGGCCCCGGCACGACCTACCAATCGCTCAGCAATCGCGACCAGCAGCCCGTCACCGGTCGCCTGGCCGAGTCGGGAATACACCTCGGAGAAGTCGCGAATACTGACCAAGATCACGGTGAAGCTGTCGACCTGGATTTGACCGGATGCCCCCCGCAATGCGAGCTGGTCCAACTTGCGCTGTAGGGCGCCAGCACGTGGAAGACCAGTAAGAGGGTCTCGGTCTTCGTCTCTCTCCATACTTGCTCCTTCTCGGAATGACCAGCAAGAGTCGAGACGCTGCGTCACCGAAACAGTACCGTCGCCTGGATGTCGCGAATATTGAGGGAATCATTGGATTGGAACACTTACCGAGCAGGACTGTTCGCAGTCAATCGAGCCTTAATGCGAATCCTTCATGGGAAGTGATTTCGGGGAACGTGTGCTGGAACTCGCCAACGGTTACCCGGTAGTAAGGTCGCGGTGTCGCACGGAGGGGAGGGTCGTGAGAGTCGTCATTGACGCGATGCGGTGCCAGGGTCACGGGCGCTGCTTCACTCTGGCCCCAGACCTTTTCACCTACGACGAACTAGGCAACGGTCTGGTCGTCGGCGACGGGACCCTCAATGACGACACGCTCTCGCTGGCCCGACTGGCCGAGGCGAACTGCCCCGAACACGCCATCGATATCGAGGAGTGAGATGACCGACACGCAGCCTCTCGTCACGGACTTCGCCACCGACTGGGACCACACCGATCCCCAGTGGGTCGCCGACCCGTACCCGATCTGGGACGACCTGCGCGAGCGCTGTCCCGTCGCTCACACCGAGCGCTTCGGTGGCGGATGGTTCCCGGCTACCCACGCCGGCGTCACGGCGGTCGCCAAGGACACTGAGAACTTCACCAGCCGCACGGTCGTGATCGGCAACGGCCGCCCGGGCGAGGACGCTCTGCCGTCACCCATCGGCGTCGCGCCACCGATCACCTCGGACCCGCCGTTTCACCAGATCGCGCGGCGCGTCATCCTACCGGCCTTTGCGCCGGGCCCGATCAACGCGCTCGAACCCCAGATGCGAGCCCTGTGTCGCAAACTCCTCGACGACATGGCCGGCCACGAGGTCGTCAACGGCGGCAGCGGCTACGCGCAGTTCATTCCCACGGCCGTCATCCGTCAGATGCTCGGCTTTCCAGAGGCCGACGAGGATCTCTTCCGCGACTTCGTCCACATCGTCATCGGCGGCGTGAACCTACCCGAGGAAGAGCGGATCGAACGGTTCATGCCGATCGAGGAGTACCTCGTTCGCCAGATAGAGGATCACCAGGCCAACCCGCGCGACGACCTGACCTCGTACCTGCTCAACGTCGAGGTCGCGGGCGAGAAGCTCGCCATTGAGCACGTCTTCGGGACGATCATCCTGGTGCTGATCGCCGGCATCGACACGACGTGGTCGGCCATCGGCTCGTCGCTGTGGCACCTGGGCCAGAACCCCGACGACCTGGCGCGACTAGTCGCCGAGCCCGACCTCATGCCCATCGCCCTCGAGGAGTTCCTGCGCTTCTACGCGCCGGTGACGATGGCACGTCTGGTCAAGCACGACATGGAGTACCTCGGCTGTCCCATGAAGGAGTACGACTGGCTGATGCTGGGCTTCCCGGCGGCAAACCGGGACCCGGTCGCCTTCAAGGACGCCGACAAGTTCATCATCGACCGGATGGAGAACCGCCACCTCGCGTTCGGGTTGGGCATCCACCGCTGCGTGGGCTCGAACCTGGCGCGCCTCGAACTGCGTGTCGCCCTGGAGGAGTTCATCGCGCGCTTCCCGCGTTTCGAACTGGCCGATTCGGCCGCCGTCACTTGGGCCCCGGGGATGATTCGTGGGCCGCGCAACCTGCCCCTGCGCGTTGCGTCGTAACTAGAGGCGCAGTTCGGTCGGGCCAGCCGACCACAACTCCGCCATCCACGCCTCGACGTCGTTAGCCGCGCGCGGCAGCGCTCCGGAGAGGTTGCGCGCGCCGTCGGCGGTCACCAGGATGTCGTCTTCGATGCGCACGCCGATCCCTCGGTACTGCGCGGGCACGGTGAGGTCGTTGGGCTGGAAGTACAGGCCCGGCTCGACCGTCAGCACGTAGCCCTCCTTCAGCTCGCCGAAGTAGACGTCGTTACGCGCGCGGGCGCAGTCGTGCACGTCGATGCCCAGCATGTGGCTCACGCCGTGCAGCGTGTAGCGCCGGTACATCTGTCGGTCGTGGCGCAGTGCGAGCGCCGGCTCCTCGGTGAGGATGCCCATCTCATAGAGGCCTTGGGCCAGTACGGTCATGGCCGCATCGTTGGGGGCGCGGAAGGACACGCCCGGTCGCACCGCGGCGATACCGGCCTCTTGCGCAGCCAGCACTAACTCGTAGACACGGCGCTGAGCCTCCGAGAACGTGCCGTTGACCGGCAGCGTGCGCGTGACGTCGGCGGTGTAGAGCGTGTGGTGCTCGACTCCGGCGTCCAACAGCAGCAAGTCGCCACTGTGGACCGGCCCGTCGTTGCCCGTCCAGTGCAGGATCGTCGCGTGCGCGCCGCTGGCCGCGATGGTGCCGTAGCCCACGTCGTTGCCCTCGACGCGCGCGCGCAGGCTGAAGACTCCCTCGATGACGCGCTCGCCGCGACCCTCGGCTGCCGGAAGGGCCCGCACGACGTCCTCGAAGCCGCGCACGGTGTGGTCGACGGCGGCCTGGAGCTGGGCGATCTCGAAGTCGTCCTTGATCAGTCGCATCTCGGACAGTGTCTCGGCGAGCGGCCGGTCGTTCTCGTCGGGTGCGACGAGTGCGTCGACGCGCGCGTCCACGCCGCGGCGCACGAAGATCTCGCCTGCGACCGCCGACCCGAGGTCCTTTTCGAGGTAGTCCAGGGGGGCCGTCTCGATGCCGTAGAAGATCGCCGCCTCGATCACTCCCCGGCTGGGGCCGACCCAGAGTTCGCCATAGCGCGCGTCGGAAAAAAACTCGGTGGTCGACTGGTCGCGTCGTGGGGCGACGTAGAGCGTGGAGTGTGGTCCCGAGGAACCCGGGGCAATCACCAATACGCAGTCGGGCTCCTCGCAGCCGGTGAGGTAGTAGAAGTCCGAGTGGGGACGGAAGCGGTAGTCGGTGTCGTTGGCGCGCACCTTGGGGGCCCCGGTTGGGATCACCAGGGTGCGGTCCACGAACAGGTCGGCGAGGTGTCGGCGGCGAGCGTCGGCGTCGGTCGCCATCGGGTGCACTGCGCCGTCGGGGGCGTCAGGGGCCCACCCCGTGCCCATCTGCTCGACCAGCACCCGTGGCCAGGGCGGTCGGTGGTCGCCGACCCAGACCCAGTGCTCGGACACGCGATGCTCGGACGAGACGTCCGGCGGATTCTCCGGTAAGTCACTCACGGTTCCAAACTACCCCTCGCCCCGGCGCGAGCGCCGCGCTGGCGGTGATTGACTCCGAGGTGTAAGTACCAACGCACACCGGACAGGTTCAGACGTGGCACCGGGGAGAGAGAGCCGCTTCCGGGCGATGGCCGTCGAGGCCACGCCGGTTATCGGCGCGTACCTGCGCCGTCGTCTCTACCCGTTGGACGTGGCCGACCTCGACGACCTGGTCGAAGATGTGCTGATCGTGGCCTGGCGACGCTTTGACGACATTCCGTCCGACGCAACGATTCCGTGGCTGATCGGTGTTGCACGCAACGTGCTGCGCAACGCGCAGCGAAAGCATCGCCGGATGCTGGCCGCCCAGGACCGAGTCCGCCCCGTCGTTTCGACCGCGCCCGCGGAGGAGTCCGTGGTCGCTGACGAGGGGGTACGCCAGGCGCTGGCCGCGCTCAGCGACGACGACCGAGAGATCCTGCTGCTGCACGCCTGGGACGGTCGCAGCGCGGCCGAGATCGCCGCGGTCTTCCACCTCACGACGAACGCCGCGGCCGTGCGGCTGTCGCGCGCCGAGGCGCGTTTCCGTCGCTACTTCACTGACGTGGCCGTCGAATGAAAGTTCCGCCTCCGCCGGACAGAGACCCTATGGAGGAGGAATTCATGAGGTCTATCGACGAACGACTGAAAGCCAGTGATCCCGCGGTGGCGGGCTACGAGCACCCGAGGTTCGGTGCGATGGTGGCGCGCGTCGTGGCGACACCCATTTCACGTCGAGACGCCACGTGGCGTAGTTTCCGCCTCAAGGTCGCGGCGGCGGTGGCGCTGACGGGCGCCGTCACCGGCGCGGGAATCGCCGCGCTCTCCACGTCAGGTGTCGCTCTTCCAGTTCTTTCCTTCGCTGCGGCTGCCGGTCACCAGACTGGCTCCGATGCTGCGACCAAGTACGCAGCGGAGCCAATGATGATCCTCCAGCGGAACTACGAATTCACCGGCGCCAGTAACTTTTCCTCCGCGGCCGGCTCGGCCATCGTCTACACGATGTCCGCGCCCAGCGATCCGGTTGCGACGCTTTCGAGCGCCGCAACGACCCTGGGCGTCAACGTCGGGACTCCCGCTTCGGCGGATAACGGTCAGTCCTTCTCCTCAACTGGTCCCAAGTACGCGGGATACATCATCACCGGCGGCGGGTTCGCCTCGTGGGGCATCAGCCTGACCGATCAGTCCGGCATAGTGACATCGTCGTCGGCTGAGACAACTGACGCGTTCAACGCGACGGCGCTGAGCGACGCGAGCCAATTGGGCACCTTTGACCTCGGAACACCGACGGCGACGGTGCAAGGAACTGACGCCTCTGCGCCGGTCGAGGTCAACGTTCCTATCCTGGTCGGTGGTCGGGTCACGAACCTCTCCTACGACTTCGTCTTCGCCGTGGACGGCTCGCTCGTGTCAGCCAACGGCGTGAGCTTCACGTTGACACCCCTTGGTGAGTACCCCCTGATTTCTCCGGCGGCCGGCGTCGACCAGATCAAGGACCAACTCTTCGTGGCCTCCGACGTCGCCGGGTGGACGGCGGCGAGCGGGGGTGTGCTGTCAACGGGGTCAAGTTCTACCGGTTCAGCCACGCCCGTCACGCCCCCCACCGTCGTCAATGGCTCTTCGTCTCCTGGCTCGGCGCCGTCTGACACGACCCCGCCCAGCACCGACGACACCACGACCACGACGATGCCTCCCGTGGTTGTCAACCTCACGGTCGAATCTGACGAGTATGGCGCGTACGCGATGTCGGATGGTTCGACGCTCCTCCTGCCGGTCTACGTCTACACCGGCGACGTCGTCGGGCAGGGCTACCAAGCGAGTTTCCGCGTCATCCCGGTCGACCCTGCGTACCTCGATCTGTCGCTGGCGGTGAGGCCCGGGATTTACTAGTCGCGTCTCGTAGTGTGGGCGCGTGCCGATGACGCTCACCTGGGAGGGACCAGTTGCGCTCGTGCGCTGGGACGAGGGCGAGAACCGCGTCAACCTGGATTCTCTGGCCCTTCTCCACGAACGACTGGACGAAGTCGAGGCCGAGCCAGGCCCACGCGCCCTGGTCGTGACGGGCGCGGGGAAGTTCTTTTCCAACGGCCTCGACCTGCCGCGATTCATGGAGGACCCCGCCCAGATGGGCGCCACGCTCACCGAACTGCACCGCACGGTGGCGCGGCTCTTTCTGTTCCCCGCCTACACGGTGGCGGCCCTCAACGGCCACACCTTCGCGGCCGGAGCGCTTTTGGCCTGCGGCATGGACTACCGCGTGATGCGTGAGGACCGTGGCTACTGGTGCATGAATGAGGTCGACATTGGCATGGCGCTCGACGAGAAACTGGCCGCAATCCTCTTCGCCCGACTGCCGCGTGAGACCGTGATTCACGCGATGCTCACCGGGCACCGCTTCGGTGCCAGCGAGGCGCATTCGTACGGGATCGTCGAGGAGATCGGGCCCGAGGACGAGGTAGTTTCCAAGGCCCTCGAGGTGGCGGCCGCCATGGCCGAAAAAAATCATGGGATCATCGCGGCGCACAAGCGCGTGGCGTTCGCCGAGGCGGTAGCGGTCCTCGGGTTCCCGGTTTCCTAAGGCGTCCGCCTACACCCAACCCTGGTCGCGCGCGATCTGCTCGACGTCGCCGATGCGCATTCCGCTGCGGTGCTGGAGCGTGCGGATGAGTCCGCCCGCTTCGTACAGCGATTCGTGGGTCCCGGTGTCGAGCCAGGTCGTCGCGCGCGACAGCGCCTGCACCCGTAGTTCGCCTCGCTCCAGGTAGGCCAGGTTGAGCGCGGTGATTTCCAACTCGCCGCGCGCACTCGGCGTTAGTTCGTGCGCGAGCTTGACGGCCTTCTCGTCATAAAAGTAGATACCGGGCACGACGTAGTCGCTCTTGGGGTTCGAGGGCTTCTCCTCGATCGAGATCACGCGTCCGTCGTCGCCGAACTCGACGACGCCGTAGCGGGTGGGGTCGCGCACCTGATAGGCGAAGATGAGCGCGCCCTCGACGTCCACGTTCTCGCGCAGGTGCGTGCCCAGTCCCGGCCCGTAGAAGAGGTTGTCACCGAGGATGAGCGCACACTTGTCACCGTCGAGGAATCGCTCACCCAGAATCAACGCCTCAGCCAGTCCGTTGGGACTTTCCTGCGTGACGTACGAGATACTGATGCCCAGGTGCGACCCGTCGCCGAGCAGTCGTCGGAAGGCGTCCTGGTCGTGGGGCGTCGTGATGAGCAGGATCTCGCGCAGTCCGGTCAGCATCAGCGTGCTCAGCGGGTAGTAGATCATCGGCTTGTCGTAGATCGGCAACAACTGTTTGGAGATCGCGTGGGTAATCGGATGCAGGCGCGTGCCATTACCGCCAGCCAAAACGATTCCCTTCACCCCAGTAGTGTATAGAGGACGCTTTACCCTCTCTAGTGGCCGAGGTTGGCATGCGCGCAGTGATCACCGGGGCCGCGGGGTTCATCGGCTCCAGATTCTCCGAGCTGTTTCTCGAGCGCGCCGAAGACCTCGGCTACGACGACATCGTGCTGTTCGACGCACTTACGTACTCGGGTCGACGCGAAAACATGGACCAGGTTCTGCGCGACCGGCGCGCGTCGTTTCTACACGGATCGATCGTCGACGCCGAGGCCGCCGACCGCGCGCTGCGCGGGGCCGACGCGGTCATCCACTTCGCCGCCGAGAGCCACGTCGACCGCTCCATTGCCGGCGCGCAGCCGTTCTTCACGACGAACGTGCTCGGCACCCACCAACTGCTCGAGAGCGCTCGCCGTGGCGACGTCCGGCGCTTCGTGCACGTCTCGACCGACGAGGTCTACGGATCGATCGAGGAGGGCTCGTGGCGCGAGAACCATGTCCTGGAGCCGAACTCGCCCTACGCATCCTCCAAGGCTGGCTCGGATCTGGCGGCCCTGGCGTATAACCGCACCTACGGCCTCGACGTGCGGGTGACGCGCTGTTCGAACAACTACGGCCCGCGCCAGTTCCCCGAGAAAATGATTCCCCTCTTCGTCACCAACCTGCTCGACGGACTACGCGCCCCGCTCTACGGCGACGGTCTGAACGTGCGCGACTGGCTGCACGTGGATGATCACTGCCGCGGGGTGCTGGCCGTGCTGGAAGCCGGACGGGCTGGCGAGGTTTACAACATCGGCGGCGGGACCGAACTGACCAACCAAGCGATAACCGACCGACTGCTCGAGCTGTGCGGCGCCGACGCGTCGATGGTCGAGTCGGTGGCCGACCGCCTTGGTCACGACCGCCGGTACTCGGTCGACTGGACCAAAATCAAGAACGAGCTCGGCTACGCGCCGCGCGTGGACTTCGACGAGGGCCTCGCGGACACCGTGCGCTGGTACCGGGATCATGAAGAGTGGTGGCGACCGCTGAAGGACCAGGTCGCGTGACTCTCAGCGGTGGGGCGGTGGCGGGACTCGTCATTTTGGATTCGCCAGTGTGGGCCGACGACCGCGGCTTCTTTCGCGAGTGGTTCAAGTGGTCTGAGCTCCACGAGACGGGCTACGACTTCGCGACCAGTCAGGCCAACCTGTCGCGATCGGTGCGCGACGTGGTCCGTGGACTGCACTACTCGCTCGCGCCGGAGGGCCAAGCCAAGGTCGTGACCTGCGTCGCGGGGACGCTCGAGGACGTGATTGTCGACGTGCGCGTGGGATCGCCAACCTTCGGGGCGGTCGACGTCGTGTCCCTCTCGGGCGATCTCGGCCGGTCCGTCGTGCTGCCCGCCGGCGTCGCCCACGGATTCTGCGTGACCAGCGAGGACGCGACCCTGGCCTACTTGTTGTCATCGCCGTACAACGCGCCCTTCGAACTCGAGATCAGTCCCTTCGACAAAGAGATCGGTGTCGTGTGGCCTCTGACGGGCGAGCCGATCGTCAGCGAGAAGGACGCCGGCGCGCCCTCGTTGACGCAGCGGCGCGAGGCCAACGAACTGCCGACTTATCACCCGTAACCGGGAGGCGATTCGATCGTCGTTGGTAGCGTGGCCAACGTGAGTATCGCCCCGCTTCGCCCCGTCACTCCGGCCGACTATGGCGTGCGCATCCCCGCGATTGGGGCGCAGCCCATCGTTGAGTCCGAGGCCCAGCTGCGCGCTCTGCTGGCGAGCCTCTCGGGGGTTGACGCGGTGGGGGCCGAGGCCCGCGCTGCGAAGTTGGCCACGCGCTCGATCAAGCGGGCGACCAAACTGGCGGCCCTGGACCTCGCCATCTCGATGGTCGACCTGACGACGCTCGAAGGAGCCGACACGCCCGGTCGGGTGACCTCGCTGTGCACGAAGGCAATGTGGCCGGACGCCGCCGATCCGACGGCGCCGTCGGTCGCGGCGGTGTGCGTCTACCCCGACCTCGTCGCCCACGCCCGCTCGGTGTTGGGTGCCTCACGCGTCGCGGTTGCGTCGGTGGCGACTGCCTTTCCATCAGGTCGCGCGTCGCTGGGGGTCAAGCTGCTCGACGTGAGTGACGCCGTGGGCGCTGGCGCGGACGAGATCGACATGGTAATAGATCGAGGAGCGTTCCTCTCTGGACGTCTCGGTCAGGTCTTCGACGAAGTGGTCGCGGTGAAGGCGGCGTGTGGATCCGCCCACCTCAAGGTAATTCTAGAGACGGGCGAGCTGGTCACCTACGACAACGTGCGCCGCGCGAGTTGGCTGGCCATGCTCGGCGGCGCGGACTTCATCAAGACGTCGACCGGGAAGGCGGCGGTGTCGTCGACGCTCCCGACGGCGCTGGTGATGCTCGAAGCGGTGCGTGACTTCGCCGAGTCGACGGGACGCCAGGTCGGGGTGAAGGTGGCCGGCGGCATTCGCACTTCCAAAGACGCCATCCGGTATCTGGTCCTGGTCAACGAGTCGGTCGGGTCGCGCTGGCTCGCACCGGAGTACTTCCGGTTCGGCGCGTCCTCGCTTCTCAACGATCTCCTGATGCAGCGCACCAAGCAGCGTCGCGGCGCCTACGTGCGCGCCGACGAGTTCAGCGGGGACTGACGTGGCCGGCGAACTCGAGACCTCCCGACTGGGGTCCCTGGAATACGACGCGGCACCGGAGTCGGCGTCGATCGCGCGATTGCGTCCGAGCTACGGCCTCTTCCTGGACGGCGAGTTCACCGACCCCGCGGATCACGATCAGTTCGAGACGCTCAACCCGGCGACGGCCACGCCACTGGCGACCGTTGCCCAGGCCAGCTCGGTGGACGTCACGAGCGCGGTGGCGTCCGCGCGGCGCGCCTACGACGACGTGTGGTCGAAAACCAGCGGCACCGAACGCGCGAAGTACCTCTTTCGCGTGGCCCGATTGATTCAGGAACGATCGCGCGAGCTCGCCGTGGTCGAGAGCCTGGACAACGGGAAGCCCATCCGCGAGTCGCGCGACATCGACATTCCGCTAGCCGCCGCCCACTTCTTCTACTACGCCGGATGGGCCGACAAACTCGAGCACGCCGGCTTCGGGTCGGACCCACGACCGCTCGGCGTGGCCGGCCAGATCATCCCGTGGAATTTCCCGTTACTCATGGCCGCCTGGAAGCTCGCCCCGGCGTTGGCCGCTGGCAACACTTGTGTCCTCAAGCCGGCCGAGACGACGCCGCTCACCTCACTGGTCCTGGCCGAGATCCTCCAGCAGGCCGAACTGCCCCCGGGGGTCGTCAACATCGTGACCGGAGATGGCGCGACCGGGTCCGACCTGGTCGAGAGCGCCGTAGACAAGATCGCCTTCACCGGCTCGACTGAGGTGGGCCGGATGATTCAGACTCGCGTGGCCCAGGGTGGCCAGCGACTGACGCTGGAGCTGGGCGGCAAGGGCGCCAACATCGTCTTCGAGGACGCGCCGATCGACGAGATGATCGAAGGGATCATCGACGGAATCTTCTTCAACCAGGGCCACGTGTGCTGCGCCGGGTCGCGATTGCTGGTCCAAGAGTCAATCGCCGATGAGGTGCTGCGCCGTCTGATTCGACGCGTTGAGCAGCTGCGCGTCGGCGACCCGCTCGACAAGAACACCGACGTGGGCGCGATCAACTCGGCCGCCCAGCTGGAGCGGATCACCGAGATGACGGTGGTGGGCGAGGCCGAAGGCGCCACGCGTTACACGAGTTCGTGTGTGCTGCCCGATCGCGGCTACTGGTTCGCCCCGACGGTCTTCGCCGACGTTGCCCAGTCGCACCGCATCGCACGCGAGGAGATCTTCGGGCCGGTGCTGTCGGTCCTCACCTTCCGGACTCCGGAAGAGGCCGTGGCCAAGGCCAACAACACGAAGTACGGGCTGGCCTGCGGGGTGTGGAGCGAGAAGGGGAGCCGGACGCTGTGGGTCGCCGAGCGCTTGCGCGCCGGGGTCATCTGGGCCAACACCTACAACCGCTTCGATCCCACCAGCCCCTTCGGCGGCGTGCGCGAATCCGGCTTCGGCCGCGAGGGCGGCCGTCACGGGTTGGAGGCCTACCTCAATGTCTGATCGCCTCGACGTCCGCAAGACCTACAAACTCCTCGTCAACGGGTCGTTCCCGCGATCGGAATCGGGGCGCAGTTACGAGGTGAGCAGCGCCGCGGGTGACTTCTGGGCCAACGTCGCCCAGGGCTCGCGCAAGGACGTGCGCGACGCGGTCGTGGCCGCGCGCGCCGCCCAGCCCAAGTGGTGGGCGCTCAGCGCGTACAACCGCGGTCAGGTGCTCTACCGCTTGGCCGAGATGGCCGAGTCGCGCCGCAGCGAACTCGCCGAGCACGTGGGCCAGGCCGAGGGCGTCGACGACGCCGACGCGGCGGCCAGCGTCAGTCGGTCCATTGACCGCATTGTCTGGTACGCCGGGTGGACCGACAAGATCACCCAGGTCCAGGGCGGCGCCAACCCGGTGGCCGGGCCGTTCTTCAACTTCTCACTGCCGGTGCCGTCCGGCGTCGTGGGCGTGATCGCGCCGCAAGAGTCCTCGTTGGAAGGTTTCGTCGACGCCGTCTTCGCACCGCTGTGCACCGGCAACGCCGTAGTGGCGGTGCTCAGTACTCGACGGCCGACGCCCGCGCTGCTCCTGGGTGAGATGAGCGCGACCTCGGACCTGCCGGGGGGAGTGCTGAACCTGATCACCGGGCTCACCGAAGAACTCGCCCCGGTGCTGGCCGCGCACGAGGACGTCGACGGCGTGGACCTCGCGGGTGCGCCGGACCCCGACGCGCTGGCCGCGACCGCCGCAGGGTCGATCAAGCGCGTGCTGAAACCGAGGGCGGGCGGCGACGAGTCGCTGCGTCGCCTGCGAGCCTTCGTCGAGACCTCCACGGTCTGGCACACGATCGGCCAATGACGAGCGACGCGTTCGAACTCGCACGCCAGGCCGCCGATGCACTGCGCGAACAGAGCGGCGTCGACGCCTACGACCTCGCGGTCGTCCTCGGGTCGGGCTGGCGAGAGGGGGCGGGCGCCCTTGGCCCACCCACGAGCGACGTGGCGACGACATCTCTCCCGGGCTTTATCGCGCCGACGGTGCCCGGCCACAGCGGGCGCATCCTCTCCATCAACGTCGCGGGACGCCACGTGGCCCTGGTCACCGGGCGGGTCCACCTGTACGAAGGCAACGATGTCGCTGCCGTGGTGCACCCCGTACGCACCGTGGTGGCCGCCGGCGCGCGTTGCGTGGTCCTCACTAACGCCGCGGGCGGAATTGAGCCGACCATCGCGCCGGGCACGGTGGTACTCATTCGCGACCACATCAACCTGACCGGCACGTCGCCGCTCGAAGGCCCGGCGCCGCCAGTCGGTTTCGGCGCACGCTTCGTTGATCTCACCGACCTCTACAGCGTCCGGGCGCGGGCGGTGGTGCGCGACGTCGAGCCCTCGCTGAGCGAGGGCGTCTACGCCGGGCTGCGCGGACCCCATTACGAGACGCCCGCAGAGATCACGATGCTGAGTACGGTGGGCGCGACACTCGTGGGAATGTCGACGGTCCTGGAGGCGATCGCCGTGCGCCATCTCGGCGCGGAGGTCGTGGGCCTGTCGCTGGTCTCGAACTACGCGGCTGGCGTCACGACGGCTCCACTGGACCACGAAGAGGTGCTCGCCACCGGACAGTCGTCGGCGGCCGGTCTGGGCGCGCTGCTGGCGAGCATTCTGCCGGCGCTGTGAGAGAGGACCTGCGGGTCCGCGTCGCGGCTTGGGTCGCCGCCGACCCGGACGACGCCGACCGTGCCGAGCTGGGCAACCTGCTCGATGCCGGGAACGAGGTTGAGCTCTCACGGCGCTTTGACGCGCCGCTCAACTTCGGAACGGCGGGTCTGCGCGGTCCGGTGATGGCTGGTCCAGCCGGGATGAACCGCCTGACCGTGCGCCGCGCCACTCAGGGGGTCATTGCCTGGCTCGCCGAGACGGGAGCCGACCCGACGCGCGGCGTCGTGGTCGGGCGCGACGCGCGCAATGGATCCGAGAGGTTCAACGACGAGGTCGTCGCGGTCCTGCTGGGCGCGGGCGTGGTCGTCTGGGAGATGCCCCGACCCGCACCGACGCCCTTCGTCCCGTACTGCGTCAAGGCGCTCGGCGCGGCGGCCGGCATCATGATCACGGCGAGCCACAATCCGCCGCGGGACAACGGCTACAAGCTCTACGCCGGCGACGGCGCACAGATCATCCCGCCCAACGACGAGATCGTCGAACGTCACGCCGCCGAGGCGGGAACTCCCACGCTGGGCAAGCGCGGTGGTGCGGGCCACCACGTCGTCGAAGCGAGTCTCCTGGCCACGTACCGCGACCACATGGTCGAGCGCTTCGGCGTTGACAGTGATCTGGCCATTGCCTACACGGCTCTGCACGGCGTGGGTGGCGCGCCGATGACCGAACTCTTCGCCGCCGCCGGCTTCGACAACGTGCACGTGGTAGCCAGCCAGTTCGCGCCGGATCCCTCGTTCCCGACGCTTCCTTTCCCGAACCCCGAAGAACCGGGCGCGCTGGATGAGGCCATGCGCAGCGCCGACGCCGTGGGCGCAGACCTCATTATCGCTAATGACCCCGATGCCGACCGCCTGGGGGTTGCGGTACGCGACAAGGGGTCGTGGCGCCCACTGCGCGGAGACGAGATCGGCTGGCTTCTCGCCTCCGCACTGCTACCCGGGGCTAGCCCCGGCGACGTCGTGGCGACGACCATCGTGTCGTCCGGCCTGCTCGAAGCAGTGGCCGCTGACGCTGGGATTCGTTACGTCACGACGTTGACTGGCTTCAAATGGATCTCGCGCGCGGCCGGCGACGGCGTGCTGCGCTTCGGCTACGAAGAGGCCCTGGGGTTCGCGGTCGACCCGATGGTCGCCGACAAGGACGGTCTGTCGGCCGCGCTGTGCCTGGCGCGCCTCGCCCACGGCCTCGCGCTCGAGGGTCAGACCCTGGTTGACCGGCTCGACGAGATCGAGACACGCTTCGGCGTCCACGCCGGAACTCAGGTGTCGGTTCGCGCCGAGGGGGCTGAGGGCCTCGCCGCCATTGCCGAGGTGGTGGCGCGACTGCGCTCGACACCGCCCGCGGCACTCGGGGGACTCGCGGTCACCGACGCGGCTGATCTCAGCGAAGGGTGGCGGGGCCTGCCCCCAACGGAGGGCGTGCGGTGGCAGATGGGTGAGGTTGGGAGGGTCGTCGTGCGACCTTCCGGCACCGAACCCAAACTGAAGGCCTACCTGGAGGTGGTCCAGCCGCCGACGTCATCGCTCGCCGACGCGCGATCCGAGGCGTTGAAAGTTCTCGACGCGGTTCGGCGCAGCGTGGAGGAGTTGACCGCTCTCTAGAGCCACGTATTCGCCCCGGACCAGGTAGTGCGCAATTCCAGGCGCGAAAAACCTTAACGACGTTAAGGGCGGCGACAAGGCACTTCGTAGTAAACAGCGCACATGACACGACTGTCCTTCCGGCACCACCCCTTGGCCAAACTCGCCGTCGCGGCGATTGCGGTCTTTCTCGTGACCGGCAACGGCCTCGCCGGCGCCGACCCGTCATTCGCAGATGCGCACCCCGTGAACGGTCTCGCCGCGCTCAACGTGGACGGCACCGCGCTCGTCGACGGCATCTCGTGCTCCTCGAACGGCAACTGCGGAGCCATTGGCACCTATACCGACGGCAGCCGACTGAGCCAGGGCTTCGTCGTCACCGAGACGGGCGACGTCTGGGGCACGGCCGAGCCGATTCCGGGATTGATCGCCCTCAACGCCCACGGCAACGTCGATGACGTGATGTCAATCTCGTGTACGGCGACCGGAGAGTGCTCGGCGAGCGGTGACTACCTCGACGCCAATTCCGTGCGTCAGGTCTTCCTCGTCACGGAGCACGGCGGTTCGTGGGGCTCGGCCGTGACTCTGCCGCGCGATCCCTCACTGCCGGCATCACTCGCCGCGACGTCGTCGTCGATCTCGTGCGCGTCGCCCGGCAACTGCGTCGCGGGCGGCTTCTATCTCGACGGCGCCGGAACGGCCACTCAGTCGTGGGTGGCGACCCAGACCGGTGGGACGTGGGCCAACGCCATCGAACTTCCGGGCACGGCGACGCTCAACCAGGGAATCCTGGGCACGGTCGTGTCAATCGCGTGTCCCGCCGTGGGGTCCTGTGCCGCGACGGGCATCTACACCGACTCATCCAACCATTTTCAGGCCTACGTCGACAGTGAGACGTCGGGCACCTGGGGCACGGCGGTTCCGGTGCCCGGCCTGGTGTCCATCAATACCGGCGGCTTCGCGTCGGCCAATCAGCTCGTGTGCAGTTCGGTCGGTCGTTGCGCCATCGGCGGCGGTTACACCCTGGCGGGTGGTGCCGGCGAGGCCTTCGTCGCCGACGAGACCGGCGGGGTGTGGGGCAACGCTATCGAGGTGCCCGGTTCGGTCACGCTGAACACCGGGCAGAGCGCCATTGTTGACTCGATTGCTTGTCCCAGTGACGGCTCGTGTGAAGCGGTGGGCGTGTACGAGGACAGCTCGCAGAACTACCACGCGATGGTGGCGAGTGAGTCTGGCGGAGTCTGGGGGCCGGCCGCGGAGATGCCCGGCACAGCCGCTTTGAACGTCGACGGGGCCGCCGAGGCCTACGACGTGTCGTGCGTCTCGGCCGGCGACTGTCGCGCCGTGGGTTACTACCTCGACGGGTCCAACAACTACCAGGCGTTCGTAGCCACCGAGTCCGGCGGAGTGTGGGCTGGTTCGGTGGAGGCACCGGGCAGCGCGGCGCTCAACACAGAGGGTGACGCCGAGTTGACCGTCGTGTCGTGCACCAGCGACGGGGCGTGCAGCGCGGCGGGCCAGTACAAGGACAGCGCGGGCTCGCTGCAGGGAATGATCCTGGATGCCTCCACGGCGCCCGCGACGGCGCCAGCCGCGCCCGGCGTCAGCGCGGCTTCGCACGCCAAGGGCAAGATCACCGTCACTGTGCACCCAGGGTCCAACGGTGGTGACCCGGTCACGGCCTATCAGTACTCGTTGAACGGCGGCCCCTGGCGCAAGGGGTCGAGCGGCGGAACGAGATTCGTCGTCTCACATCTCAAGTCCAAGTCGAAGGTCCACGTTCGAGTTCGCGCGGTCAACGCCGTTGGTCCGAGCGGACCGTCTCGATCGGTCACGGTCAAGGTCAAGTAACCACGGGTACGCGGTCGCGGCCGATTCGCCACGGCGTCGTCCCAGGTGCGAGATGGCGCAGTTGCGGTTGTCGGCGTAGGTAGTAGACCTCACTCATGAGGCTGCGGCGAACCCCCGGTCGCCTCGCCGCCGCCTTCGCGGCGGTCACCAGCGCACTGGTGCTGGTCGCGGGCAGCGGCGTCGCCGTGGCCGATCCGGCCTTCACGAGTGCCCACCAGGTGGCCGGCCTCGCGGCGCTCAACGTCGATGGCACTGCCAACATCGATGACATCTCGTGCTCCTCCAACGGAAGTTGCGCGGCGGTGGGCACGTACATCGACGGATCCGCACACGTGCAGGGCTTCGTGACGAACGAGACCAACGGCGTCTGGGGCGCGGCGATGCCGATTCCCGGTCTGGCGGATCTCAACGCGGGCGGAGCGGTTCGTGACAACGTCGTCATCTCGTGCACCGCAGCCGGCGAATGTGAGGCCGGCGGCCGCTACACCGACGCCAATCAGGTGAAGCAGGCCTTCATCGCCCAAGAACGTGCTGGCGTGTGGGGGTCGGCCTTCGAGATGCCGCGCGACTCGTCCATTCCGGCGCCGGACGGGATGCGTCTGGTGTCGCTCGTGTGCACGTCGCCCGGCCAGTGCGTCGCGGGGGGCCTCTACTTCGTCGAGTCGGGCACGAACCAAGAGCCGTGGGTGGCGACTGAGACCAATGGGACCTGGGCCGGCGCAATGGAGGTGCCGGGCATGGCGGTGTTGGACCCCGGTCAGCTCGGAACCGTCGCGTCGATGGCCTGTCCCGCCGCGGGATCGTGCGTGTTGACCGGTTACTACGCGGACGCCGCGACGAATGACCAGGTGTTCGTCGACAGTCAGGTTGCCGGGGTCTGGGGGACTGCTCAGCCTCTGCCGGGGCTGATCGCGCTCAACGCGGGCGGTGTCGCGACCTCGTCGCAGATCGCCTGCAGCTCGGTTGGTCACTGCGCGGTTGGGGGCCTCTACTCGCCATCGACAGGGGTCTATGACGCCTTCGTCGCCGACGAGGTCGCGGGAGTCTGGGGCAACGCCCAAGAGCTGCCCGGGAGCGACACCCTGAACAGTGGCGGACTGGCCACGATCACCTCGATCGCGTGCGCGGGTGACGGATCGTGCGAGGCCCTTGGCGAATACGCGCTGGACGCGAGGACGGTCCAGGCCATGGTGGCCACCGAGAGCAACGGCGTCTGGGGCGACGCCGTGGTGATGCCGGGAATGTTCAACCTGAACCTGTTGAACAACTCGGGGGCCCTGTCGGTGTCCTGCGTCAGCGTCGGTGACTGTCGCGCCGTCGGGCTGTACCAGGACCTCTTCGGCAACATCCAGGGTTTCATCTCCACCGAATCGGGTGGCACCTGGACCAGCACCGTTGTGCCACTCGGAAGCCAAAACCTCAACGTCAAGGGGAACGGCTCGTTGGAGACCGTGTCGTGCACTCCCGACGGCGCGTGCGCGGCGGGCGGCCAGTACGAGGACGCCGCGGGATCTGAACAAGGCATGATCGTCGACGCCTCCTCGTCGACGGCCCGTGCGCCCGGCGCGCCGTCGGCCCACGCGGTCTCACGCGCCAAGGGCAAAGTCAGCGTCACGGTCCACCCGGGGACGAGCGGGGGGAACCCGATCACGGAGTATGAGTACTCCGTCAACGGCGGCGCGTGGCACGTGGGTTCACGCGGTGCGACGACCTTCGTCGTGTCGCACCTCAAGTCAAAGTCGAAGGTTCACCTTCGCGTGCGCGCCGTCAACGGCGTTGGCGCGGGTCGCGCGTCGCCACCCGTCGCGGTCACTGTCAGGTAGTTCGGTCAAACCTCACGCGCCGCGCAGCGCGGCGTACCCGGGCTTAATGACGTCATTGATGATCTCGAGGCGCTGATCGAACGGGTAGAACGCACTCTTCATCGCGTTCAACGTCAGCCACTCCATGTCGTCGAGTGTCCAACCGAAGGCCTCTGAGCACGCCGCGAACTCTCCGGACAGTGAGATTCCGCTCATGAGGCGGTTGTCCGTGTTGATCGTGACCCGAAACCGCAGTTCGCGAAGGGTCCCCACCGGGTGGGTGGCAATGGACTGGGCGGCCCCGGTGTGCACGTTGGACGTCGGACAGATCTCCAAGGGAATTCGCCGGTCACGCACATAGCTCGCGAGGTGGCCAAGAACGACTCGGTCACCCACGCGGGTGACGTCGTCGATGATGCGTACTCCGTGGCCGAGACGCTCGGCGTTACAGAACTGCACCGCCTCCCAGATCGACGGCAGGCCGAAGGCCTCTCCGGCGTGAACCGTCAGGTGGAAGTTCTCGCGTTGGACGAGGTGGAACGCGGAGAGGTGCTCGGTGGGCGGGAATCCGTCCTCCGGACCAGCGATGTCGAAGCCGCAGACCCCGTGGTCACGAAAGTCCACGGCCAGTTGAGCGATCGATTCGCTGCGGTGGGCCTGGCGCATCGCCGAGAGGATCGCGCGTACCACGATGGTTCGGCCCTCGGCCCGGGCTTGCGCTGTGCCGTCGACGAAACCGGCCAGGACGGCGGCGACCACCTCGTTGAGGGTGAGACCGCCCAACTGGTGCAGCTCGGGCGCGAAGCGGACCTCGGCGTAGACAACGCCGTCACGCGCTAGGTCGAGCGCGCACTCGGCCGCCACGCGGGCCAGGTGGTTGCTGGTCTGCATGACCGCCGTCGTGTGGACGAAACCCTCGAGGTAGCGCACGAGGTCGCTGCCGGGCGCGTCCGCGACGAACCACGTGGCCAGCGCGGCCGCGTCAGTGGTGGGCAGGCCGGTGTAGCCGATCTCGTGGGCCAATTCGATCACCGTTGCGGGGCGTAGTCCGCCGTCGAGGTGGTCGTGCAGCAGCACCTTGGGGGCTCGCACGATGGTCTCGGGGGAGATCGCCGGGCCGGACATCGGCCCAGGCTACCGAACCGGTGAGCCGTTACTCACGGACGACGTCAATCAAGAGTTGCGGAGGAGCGACCGGTTCGTCGCCGATGACGACGGCGAGCGCGAGCGGCTGACGACCTCGTTCGAGGTGCGCGTCGTCGTCGGCGTGCAGTTCGAAGATCGGTTGGCCCGCTTCGACGGCGTCGCCCACGCGCACGAGTGTCAGGACACCCGCGGCTGCGCTTACGGGGTCCTCCTTGCGCGCTCGGCCCGCACCGAGGCGCCACGCACTGATCCCGACCGCCAGGGAGTCGATCGAGGCGACGATGCCCGCTCGCGGGGCCACCACCGTCTCACGGTGCGTGGCGACGGGCAGCACCGCGTCTGGGTCGCCACCTTGGGCGCGGATCATTCGCCGGTACACCTCGTAGGCCGATCCGTCGTCGAGATAAGTCGCGGGGTCGACGCTCAGGCCGACGAGTGCGACCATGTCACGCGCCAGGGTGAGAGTGAGTTTGCGCACGTCGACGGGTCCGGCGCCCTTGAGCACCTCGATTGACTCGGTGACCTCCAGGGCGTTGCCCGCGGCGCGTCCCAGCGGCGCGTCCATGGCGGTCAGACGCGCCACCGTCGCGACGCCATGGTGACGTCCGAGGCCGACCATCGTGGTTGCTAGCGCCGAGGCGCGTGCGCGGTCCTTCATGAAGGCGCCGCGCCCGACTTTGACGTCGAGCACCAGCGCGCCGGTGCCCTCGGCAATCTTCTTGGACATGATCGACGAAGAGATGAGCGGGATCGACTCGACGGTGCCGGTCACGTCACGCAGCGCGTAGAGCCGCCGATCGATCGGCGCCAGGCCAGCGCTCGCCGCACACACCACCGCGCCGACCTCCTCGAGCTGGTCCAAGACCTCGTCGTTGGAGAGCACGGCCCGCCAGCCGGGAATGGACTCGAGTTTGTCCAGGGTGCCGCCCGTGTGGCCGAGACCGCGACCCGACAGTTGGGGTACCGCGGCGCCGCACGCCGCGACCAGCGGCGCGAGGATGATGGAGATCTTGTCGCCGACGCCGCCCGTGGAGTGCTTGTCGACCGTCGGGCGCGACAGGACGGAGAGGTCGAGGCGCTCGCCCGAGGCGATCATGCGATCGGTCCAGGTCCCCAGCTCCGCGTCGTTCATTCCGTTGAACAGGATGGCCATCAGCAGCGCCGACATCTGTTCTTCGGCGACCTCTGATCGCCCGTACGCGTCGAGCACCCACGTGATGGCTTCGTCGCTGAGCGTGCCACCGTCACGCTTGGTGGTGATGACCTCCACCGCCGAATGGCTCACGGAGTGCTCCGCGTGCCCAGGTCGGACGCCCCGAAGGCACCGGGCAGCAGGTCGCCGAGCCGCTGCGGAGCCGCCCCCGGCCCCGCGTCGACCAGCAGTTCCGCGCCGCCGTGCTCCATCAGCACCTGACGACACCGCCCGCACGGCGTGAGGGGTTCTCCGTCACCGGCCACCACGGCCAGCGCGATGAGCTCGCCACCGCCCTGTCGCGCGAGGTCACCCACCAACGAGCATTCGGCGCACAGGGTGAGCCCGTAGCTCGCGTTCTCGACGTTGGTGCCTTCCACAAATCGACCGTCGCTCGTGAGTCCGGCGGCGCCGACGCGCACATGAGAGTACGGGGAGTACGACTTGTTCGTCGCCTCGCGCGCTCGCGCGCGCAATGTCTCCCACGGGACCTCGGGAGGCTCAATCACGGCTAAACAGTACACTTCGCGTCCGTGAACCCCTTTAGCCACGCGTCGGTGGTCGTGGCTGATGAAGTGAGGGATGCACTCTCCGAGCGACGCGGCGTGGTGGCACTCGAGACGACGATCGTCGTCCAGGGACTGCCGTCGCCGGTCAACCTGGAGGTTGCGGCCGCCTGTGAGGACGCCGTGCGCGAGGGCGGATCGGTTCCCGCGACCGTGGGCGTTCTGGACGGCGCGTTAGTCGTGGGACTGAGTGCCGCGCAGTTGGCGCGCTTGGCCGATCCGCAAAACGCGAGCGCCAAGTTGTCGGCTCGTGATCTCGGCGTGGCGGTGAGTCAGAAGCGCGACGGCGCGACCACCGTGGCCGGCACGATCGCAGTGGCGGCGCGCCTCGGCATCGACGTGATGGCGACCGGGGGATTGGGCGGCGTGCATCGCGATGCTGCGTCCAGCTTCGACGAGTCGGCTGACCTCACCTCGCTCGCGCGTACGTCGGTCCTGGTCGTGGCGTCCGGTGTGAAGTCGATCCTGGACATCGCGGCGACGCTGGAACGACTGGAGTCGCTCGGTGTGCCCGTCGTGGGTTACCGCACGACCGACTTTCCTGGCTTCTACCTTCACGCCAGTGGCCACCCAATCGAGTGGTCGGTCGAGACGTCCAGTGGGGCCGGCGCGGCGTTTCGCGCGCACCGCGAGTTCACCAGTTCGGGGATGCTGCTCGCGAACCCGGTGGACCTAGAGCGACAACTCGACCCCCAGCTACATGAAGACGCTCTGGCCGGAGCGTTTGAGGCCGCGCGGCGCCAGGGAGTCTCGGGCAAGGACGTGACGCCGGTGCTCCTTGCGGAGTTTGCGCGTCTGACCGGTGGGGCCAGTGTGGGTGTCAACCGCGATCTCGTCGTGGCGAATTCGCGTCTGGCCGGCGAGGTGGCCGCGGCGCTCGTCTCGTCGTGACCGCGCTCAGAGTCGTGGTCGTCGGCGATGTGATGTTGGACGTCGTCACCCGTCCAACAGCGCCCGTCGCACCGACCAGTGACACGCCCGCGCAGGCGAGCGTCGGCCGCGGCGGTTCAGGCGCCAACGTGGCGGCCGCCCTTGCGAGCAGCGGAGCGGCGGTGACGTACGTCGGTGCGGTCGGGCGCGACGGCGCCGCCGCGGTTGTCCTCGCGGACTTGTCTCGAGATGGGGTGCGAGCACGCCTCGAAGAGTTCGATGGGCCTACCGGTGTCGTCGTCGCGATCGTCGCGCCCGATGGGCAACGCGCCATGATGACGGACCGGGGTGTCAACTCGCGCCTCACGACCGAGCACGTCACCGCGGCGCTCGACGAACCTTTCGATCACCTTCACGTGTCGGGCTATACGGTCCTGGATGAGAACACCCGGTCGGTGGCCACTGGCGCCCTAGAGCTGGCGCGGCGTCAGGGAGCCTCGACGTCGGTCGACGTCTGCTCGGTCGCGCCGCTGCGCGCGGTCGGGTCGGCGACGTTTCTGGCCGCGGTGGCGAACGCCTCGACTCTCTTCGCCAACGAGGAGGAGGCGACTACCCTCGCGGAGCGGACCGGGCTCGACGAGGCTCTCGAACTTCTGAGCGCGCGATTCGCCGAAGTGGTCGTCACCCGTGGCGCCAACGGGGCCGTGGCCCGCCGCCGCGAGCAGGAGTGGCGCACACCCGCCACGGCGACACAGGTGGTGGACACCACCGGCGCAGGTGACGCCGCCACCGGCGCCTACCTTGGTTCGTCGCTCCTCCAGGTTTCACCAGAGGAGTCGTTGGCGGCGGCGATGGCCGCCGCCGCGCTCGTGGTGGCGGGCGTGGGTGCGCGCGATTAGTCGCGCTTGTAGGGCAGACCGTCGGCGGCGGGGGCGCGTACCCGGCCGATGAGTCCGGACACGACGGCGATCGTGATCACGTAGGGGAACATACCCAGGATTTCAGTGGGCACGGGGATCTGGAACGTCTGCAGGTTGTCGGCCAGGTAGACCGAGAGACCGAAGATCGTCGCGGCGACGACCGCGCCCGATGGACGCCAGCGCCCGAAGATCAGTCCCGCCAGGGCGATGTACCCGTAGCCCTGGGTGATCCCTACCGTGAACTGCCCCGCAAACGCGATCAGCGCGACGCCGCCCATTCCGGCCACCGCGCCGCCCATGATGACGTTGATGTAGCGGGTGCGGATGACGTTGATACCCACCGCGGCGGCGGCGTCGGGGTGCTCGCCGACCGCGCGCACCCGCAGACCCCAGCGCGTCTTGAAGAGCCCGAAGCTGATGACGGCCACCAGCACGATCATCACGTAGAAGAAGCCCGACTCGTAGAAGAGCACCGGGCCGAGGATGGGGATCTTGGCGAGCAGAGGTATGGCGATGTTGGGCGCCAGGTTGCCCGCGTTGTACTGCGGATACGGCGTGAGGACCTGCAGGTTCAGGTACGACGACAGGCCCGACATCATGGTCACGATGACGACGCCCACGATGATCTGGTCCGACTGGTAGCGCAGAGCCAGGAACGCCAGGATCGACCCCAGCAGCGCGCCGACCACCGCGGCGCCGATGCCGGCGTAAAACCAGTTGTTCGTCTCGGACTGGATCACCGCGCCGAAGAACACGCCCCCGATGAACTGGCCCTCGATGGCGATGTTGACCACGCCCGCGCGCTCGCACAGGACACCCGACAGGGACCCGAAGATCAGGACCATGGCGACCGCCGCCGCTCCGACGAGGATCGACGTCACGTTGACGAAGTTGATTTGGGAGGGTCCGTGAGTGCGGCCAGCCCAGATGAGGAGCGCGAAGAAGAAGAAGACGGCGACGAGACCCAACCTTGCGGTCACCCAGCGTCGCGGTCGTCGCCAGAGGATCTCGGCACCCAGCGCGACGACGAGCAGGCCCAAGACGACGTCGGTCCAACGAGAGGACACGGTCAGGTTGGCCAAGTGCCACGGAACAGTTCCCGACAGGTTCACCGGGTCGAAGGTGAGCGTCGAGTGAGCTCGACCGACCGCGCCGAACCCGAAGACCCACGTCATGAACATTCCGACGACCGCGATGATTCCTCCGATGGCGGTGTCGCGACCCAAGGGCTTTCGCGCCCGGTGGCTCATTGGTGCGAGTGTCGTCGTCACGAGCTCCACCCCTGGGTCGCCAGCTGCACCGAACTCGTGGGCGCTGCACGTAGCCGGAACAGTTCCTTAACGAGGACCGGCGTGGCGACGAAGAGCACGATGGCCGACTGGATCACCGTGGCCAGGTCGAGGGGGATGCCCGTGGACGCCTGCATCGTGCGGCCTCCCACGCCGAGCGCGGCGAAGAGCAGTGAGCCCCAGACAATGCCCATGGGACGGTTGCGGCCGAGCAGGGCCACCGTGATCGCGGTGAAGCCGATGCCCGCACTCCCGATGAGAAATCCCCCGTCGATGTAATGGGTGGTTCCGGCCACCTGGGTGATTCCCGCGAGGCCCGAGAGGCCACCCGATATCAGGAAGACGCCGATGATGACACGGCGCGGCTTGATCCCCGAAACGAGCGCGGCGCGGGGATTGGCGCCGGTGATGCGGTATTCGAACCCCAGTGAGGAGCGCTCGAGGAACCACCACGCGAAGATGACGACGCCGACCGCAATGAAGACCCCGTAGTTGACCCGAAGACCGGTGGACGCGCCAAAGATGGGCGAGAGGATGGCGCCGGGCTCCAGGGTGCGCGAAAGGTCGTTCTGTTGTCCCGGCTGTTGCAGGGGGGTGGAGAGCAGCGAGAAGATCAGGAAGTTGGCGATGACGTAATTGAGCATGATCGTCACGATCACCTCGTGCGCGCCGGTGTACGCCTTGAGGAAACCGGGAATGGCCCCGGCGACCATTCCTCCCACCACACCCCCGGCCAAGGTGAGCGGGATGAGCAAAACCGTCGGCAGGTGCAGGGATGCGCCCACAGCTGTGCCGGCGATTCCCCCGACGATGGCTTGGCCGTTAGCCCCGATGTTGAAGATCCCGGTTTGAAAGCAGATGCCCACGCCGATGCTGGCAATGACCAGGGGCGTGGCGTAGGTCAAGGTTTCGGAGATGGGCGTCATGGCGGCCGGCCAGCCCTGTCCG
>Ga0307372_10001510_pt1 | contig 40505 bp, 33 predicted proteins | sample OX1MG_FD_202533 | JGI IMG/M metagenome (GOLD analysis project Ga0307372, IMG submission 202533) | Soil microbial communities from Risofladan, Vaasa, Finland - OX-1 | ecosystem: Environmental > Terrestrial > Soil > Coastal area > Acid sulfate soil | place: Finland: Risofladan, Vaasa | collected...
CCGATGCGGCCCGAGAACGTCTACGCCACGGTGCGTCGTCTGCGCCGCACGCTCGGCGACACCGTGCCCGAAGGCTGGAGCCCGCACTGGGCCCGCCATACCCACGCCACGGCCTTGTTGTTGGCGGGAGTGCCCGAGCATGTGGTGAGCCGCAGGCTCGGGCATGCCGATGTGCAGACCACGATGGACCTCTACGGCTGGGTCACCGAGGACGCCGAGATGCGCGCCGCGGCCGAGTGGCGCCGCTTCGCCGAGGGCTGGCGGACAAGCGGTGACTGAGGACCGGCGGGCCACGCTGGTGGTGATGGCGAGCCCCTCATCGTCCTCGACTGCCGACGTGCGGGCCGTGCCCGCGTCGTTCGAGATCTCGGGGGATGCCGTCGATTTCGGCGTCGACCCGTGGCGGGCTTTGGCCTACGCCTACACGGCCCGTCCGGCGGCCCGCGTGGATGTGTCCGTGTTGCCGGACGCGATGCGCCATGAGCTGGTCTGGTGGTTGCATTCGTTGCACGTCGGCGGGGAGCGGGTGAACTCCCATGTCCTGGCAACCTGGGTCAAGGTCGCAAACGCAGCGTCGGCCGATCCGATCCGCCAGGTCCGGTCCTTTGTCGATCTGTCGGTGGCCGAGTGGATGGCGGCGGCCCGAGCCAGCTTCTACGGCCGTCATGACCGGTTGCCCGGGGTCACCTTCGAGCAGAACTACCGGGCGACGATCACCCGCCTTCACGCCGCGATAGGCCGTCGCCACGATACGGACGAGTGGTGGCGGGCCGATCGCTGGGACCCACGCCGCGACCCTCGGATCCCCCTGCGCGAGCACGAGGCGCTCGGCAACTCGCGCCTGAACTTCGAGCGGGTGGCCCAGCCGTGGCTGGCCGACGCGATCAAGTGGTACTTCGCGCTGAGCTTGGAAACCGGGAACCTGGTGTGGTCATCGTTGCCCTCCGCGTTGACCTACCTGGGCGCCTACCTCTCCGAGTTCTTGGTGGCTTCGGGGATCGACACCCCGACGCTGGTCGCAGACCCCGAGGTCGAGTTGCGCGCGGTGGCGTTGGCGTTCCTCGGCGATCTGCGTCAACGCAGATCGCGTCGGGGCCGACCCTTGAGCACCACCAGTGTGGCGTTGATCCAAACCGGGGTCAGCGCGTTCTACACCTTCATGGCCGATCACCGCCTCGAGGCGGCCCGGGCCCTGGACGAGCCCCGCTGGGCCGAACTGACGGACGCCTACGCCCGGTTCTGGCGGAGCGGGGAGTACCTCAGACGCGACCGGCACCGCAGTGGCAGCGACTACATCGACCCCGCCGCCTTGAGTCGCATCGTCGAGCATCTCGACATCTTGTCCTTGGCCAAGGATCAGACCAAGACCGTCGTGGTCGACGGTGTGCCCGGAGAGGTCGCCGGAATGGGCGACCCCCAAGCCATGCGCGCCTTCTTGCTCGAGGTGTTCACCGGCCGGCGGATCAACGAGATCCTCCTCGCCGACTTCCACCCCCTCTCGCCGCTGCCCGGCCTCGACCCCGATCAGCCACGGGGCGAGGGGGCGCTCGTGGCGCGGTTCCGCTACCGCCAGAGCAAGATCCACGGTGCACCTGACACGATCCTGGTCGAACAAGAGGTCGTCAACATCATTGCCGAGCAGCAAGCTTGGCTCGTCGATCACTTGGCCGCCGTCAACCCCGAGACGCCGCCCACGCCGCGCTATCTGTTCGTGGCCTGGCAGTCGAATCGTCGTGGCCTCCGGCCCTACAGCGCGCACACCCTGCGGGGCTTGCTCGCCACACTGGTGGGCGAGCTGCAGATCCGCGACGCTGGGGGGTGCCTCGTCGACTTTCAGCGCACCCACCGGATGCGGCACACCAAAGCCACCGAGCTTTTGAACTCGGGGGTTCCACTCCACGTGGTGCAGCGCTACATGGGTCATCTCTCCCCGGAGATGGCGATGCACTATGCCGCCACCCTGGCCAAAACTCACGAGGCGGAGTTCTTGCGGTTCAAGAAGTTGGGCCGCGACGGCCGCGACGTCGGCCTCGAACCCAGCGATGTCTATGAGCTGGTCCAGCTGGGGCGGCACACCGACCGGATCCTGCCCAACGGCGCCTGCCTCTTGCCCCCGCTCAAACGCTGCGATCGGGGTAATGCCTGCTTGACGTGTGATCACTTCGCCACCGACGGCCGCTATCTCGACGAGCTGGAGACCCAGCTGTCCGAGACCGAAGTGCTGATCGCCCGGCGCCAGGCCCAGCACCGTGACCGCACCGGCCAGGAGATGGGCGAGGGGAACGTCTGGTTGGATCAGCGTCTGGCCGAGCGCCGTTCCCTCGCCGCCATCGTCGCCGCCCTACACGCCGATGGTGCAGACGGCCACGCCGTGCGGGGAGCCGGTGTGCCCGGTCGAGCTGGCCAGCCGGTCGAACTCGACACCGAGCGGCACCGCCACGGGAAGCCCCAATGACCGACGACCCCCGCACCGAGGTGCTGCGCCGCGCCGCGTCAGCCAAACGCGACGCTGCCACCGGCCGGGCCGAGGCCGGTCTACGCAAGCTGATCAAGACTAACGCCCAGATCAGCTTCCGGGCCGTGGCAAACGCCGGTGGAGTGTCGACCGACTTCCTCTACCGCCACGCCGAGCTGCGGGCCCGCATCGAGCATCTGCGATCCCGCCAAAGCGTGAAGCCCGCGCCCGCGTCGGACACGGGTGCTGGCGTCGGTGCAAACACCAACGTGGTCGCCGCCTTGACCGCCAAGCTTCGCCAGGCGTGCAGCGAGACAGCCGACCTCAAGGCTCAGCTGGCAGTGGCCCATGGACAGCTGCTGGATCTACGCCGCCAACTCCACGGTGCCGTCATCGATCGATGAGCGAGGAACCAGGAGTCCGGGTCGAGTCGCGTACGCGAGCGGCGCCATGCTACTGACATGTCATCAACGATCTGACCAGCAACAATGACCTGATAATCGACCGCACATCCAGATAACTCGGCTTGAAGGGAACGATGAGCGAGGCGGAACTGCATTTCCTGGTTGGGCGGCTCAACGGTGCGAAACGGGCCGCGGCCGAGCGGGGCGAGCTCCGCTTCCCTCTCCCTGTCGGGTTCGTCTACGACGACGACGGCCTCACGGTCATCGACCCTGACGCAGAGGTTGCCGCCGCGGTCACCGACGTGTTCGCGGCGTTCCGCTCCGGCGGATCCGCCTATCAGGTGGTCGCCGCGTTCAAGGGACGGCGGTTCCCGCTGCGCGCCTATGGCGGTGTGTGGGCCGGGCAGTTGCGCTGGGGGCGTCTGACCCATGCCCGGGTGCTGGGCATCTTGGCCAATCCGTCCTACACCGGGACCTACGTCTACGGCCGCTATCACTCGAAGCGGACCGTCAGCCCCGAAGGCAAGATCTCGACCAAACTCGTCGAGCTGCCCCGCTCGGAGTGGCCGATCGTGATCCATGATCATCACGCCGGCTACATCGGCTGGGACGACTACCTGGCCAACGGGGCCCGCCTGGCCGCCAACACGACCAATGCCGGGGCTCGTCCCGCCCGTGAAGGCCACGCCCTGTGCCAGGGGATCATCGCTTGTGGGTCTTGTGGGCGCCCCATGTCCACCCGCTACCACCGCAACGGGCACGGCGCCTATGAGTGTTCGGCGTCGCGGGCCGATCAGATGGCGACGCCGACATGCCGGTCGATCGCCGCGGCGAGCGTCGACGACGCGGTGGCCGAGGCACGCCTGCAAGCCCTCACGCCACAAGAGGTCGCGCTAGCGTTGGCCGCCGCTGACGAGGTGGCGGAGCGGCGAACCCGGCGGTCCCGGGCCGGGGAGCTAGCTAGCGGTGGAACGGGCCCGCTACGACGCCGATCGAGCCGAGCGCGCCTTTCACGCGTGTGAACCGGAGAACCGGCTGGTGGCCCGCAGCCTCGAAGCTCGCTGGGAGAGCCGTCTCGACGCTCTCGCCGACGCCGAGAAGGCCCTCGCCGCCGAGACGGCGGCCGCCCCCACCCTGCCGGGCCGGGCCGAACTCGAAGCACTCACCGGCGACGTGACCGCTCTGTGGTACGCACCGACCACCGCCGCCAGGGACCGCAAACGCTTGCTGCGCACGCTCATTGCTGATGTGACCCTGCTGCCCGAGCCCGATCTGTCCAAGGCCCGCATCGGGATCCGCTGGCACACCGGGGCCAGCGACGAAGTCACCATCGCCCGTCGCCACAGCATCGTCGAATCCCGTCGCACCGATCTGGCCGCGGTCGACCTGGTGCGCTCACTCGGCCCCACCCAGACCAACGAGGACCTCGCCAACCGCCTCAACAACGACGGCTACCTCACCGGCGCCGGCCGGCCGTTTGACGTTGCCGCGGTGGCCAACCTGCGTAGCTATCACCACATCGCCCCCGTCGGCGTGCTGGCGGAGGGCGAGATCACCGTCGGCGACGCCGCTCAGCGCGTCGGGGTGACCACCACCACCATCTACGGCTGGGTCCACGCCGGCCACCTCGCCGCCCGCCGCGGGCCCGGTGGGCGGATGTGCATTCCCTTCGACGCCGAGGTCGAACGCGCCTGCCAACGACGAGCCGCGACATCGGTCCATATCGCCCGCCACGGCACGGCTGATCCGCCAGGCGAACACGAATGGACCGTCAAGCAGGTAGCAGCTGCGCTCGCCATCAGCACCAACGTCGTCTACTACTGGTTGGAAACCGGCCAGCTCGACGCCCGCAAAGGACCCGGCAGCCGCTGGCTCATCACCTACAACCCTGACGTCGAAGAGATCTGCCGGATCCGGATCGCCACCTCGGGTCACCTCGGACGTCTCGACAGCGATGCGTCATGATCGAGATGACACGGGCATACGCACCGGCGGCCGATCACGGCAGCTCCGATCCCACAACTGTGCTTCCCACAACCCCTAAACCCCACGGTCCCCGAAAAAGGAGGCAGTATGAAGGCATCGTCCCGACTGTCACAGACCGTGTGTGCCAGCAGGCAGCCAAGCTTGTCCTCGAACCCTTATTCGAGGCAGACTTCTTGCCCTGCAGCTTTGGGTTCCGACCCAAGCGCTCGGCCACCGACGCCATGGAAGCGCTCCGTGTCGGCATCATTGCGGGCAACCAGTTTGTCTTCGAAGCCGACATCGAGAACTTCTTCGGCTCCATCGACCACGAGAGATTGCTCTCTTTGGTTGGTGAGCGGGTGTCGGACCGACGGGTACTCAAGTTGCTGCGACAGTGGTTGCAGCCAGGGGTGTTGGTTGATGGCGTGGTCACCGAGCCGGCCACGGGGACGCCCCAAGGGGTGATCTCACCCCTTTTGGCCAACATCTACCTGCACGCATTCGATCGGGCCTGGCAAGAGCGCGGTGTTGGGCAGGTCGTCCGCTATGCGAACCAGGAACAGGCCGAAGAAGCCCAACGGCGGGCCACCGCCATTTTGGGTGACCTCGGTCTGAGCCTTCATCCGGACAAGACCAGAGTGGTCGACCTCCGGGAGGGCAAAGAGGGCTTTGACTTCCTTGGGTGCTACTTCGGTGCCCGCATGTCCGACAAGCTCTGGGAGCAGAAGCGGGTCGTCCGCTACTACCTCCACCGCTGGCCGTCTGTGCGGTCTATGAAGCGGGCCAGGGTCAGGGTCAAGGCGCTCACCAGTCGAAGCCAGGTTGGACAGCAGTTAGAAGACGTCATCGCACGGCTTAACCTATTCCTCCGGGGATGGGACAACTACTTCCGCACGGGGAATGCGGCCACTAAGTTCAGCTCAATGGACAGCTACGTCTGGTGGCGACTGCAGCGCTTGCTTATCAAGAAGCGTGTTCGTAACCTCCGTGCTGCCCACGTTGACAATTGGACCCGCACCTGGTTCCACGACCAGGGCCTGTACAGGCTCATGGGCACTATCCGCTACCCGAAAGCTGCGTAACCATGTCCAGACGATCGTCGGTAAGCCGTGTGCGGGAAAACCGCATGCACGGATTGAAAGGGGGATGGGGAAACAGATCCGCTCGTCGGATACTGCGCCCCTAACTACCAATGCCCCTGGCCTTACCGGTACCTGATCTGGTGTCGCTGGATCTGCTTCAGAGCGTCGCCGAACTTGGTTCGATCCGCCAGGCGGCGCAAGCCCATGGCATCAGCCAACCGGCGGCCAGCATGCGGCTACGGTCACTGGAGCGAACGGTGGGGTTGGAGTTACTCGACCGATCGAGTGGGCGAGCCCGCTTGACCCCCTCCGGATTGGCCGTAGCCCAGTGGTCGGATCGAATCCTCGACGGAGTCCGTAACCTGGTGGCGGGTGCCGCGGCACTTCGTAGTGAGGGCCGCACGCAGCTCCGGATAGCTGCCAGCATGACGGTGGCTGAGTACCTTGTCCCAGTCTGGATCGATCGGTTGCGCAAAGCGGAACCGGTTTTGGGAATTTCGTTGCAAATGGGGAACTCGACGCAAGTGGCCGAAATGGTCAGGCGACGACACGTCGAGATGGGGTTCATAGAGGGTCGATCAACCTTTCCCGATCTAAAGGGTCGCATCGTCGGAGCCGATAATCTCGTCGTCGTCGTGGCCCCTTCGCATCCATGGGCTCGCCGCCGTCAGCCCCTTTCGGCAGCGATGCTGGCCGTTACTCCTCTTGTTGTGCGCGAAATCGGATCGGGAACTCGCGAGGTGCTGGAGACAGCTCTCGCCAAGGTTGGCCTGAGCATCACTCCGTTGGTGGAACTGGGGTCGACCACTGCGATCAAAGCGGCCATCGAGTCCGGAACGGGAGCCGCAGTCCTCAGTCGACTGGCCACGCAAGGCGACGTTGAAAATGGCCACTTGATCCAAGTCCCGATCAAAGGACTCGACCTTCGGCGATCGATCCGCGCTGTGTGGGCGCGCGATCGTCAGCTGTCCAACGCGTCGAAGCGCCTTTTGTCGCAAATCAAAGAAATGTGAGAATCACCTGTCTCCCGGCCGTTCTCCGAATGCGTGAATGACGATTGATCCCGGTGGGATTGACCGCAGAAACTTCGTTCGCGAGATAGGGGACAGAGTCCCAAGAATCACACCCTCCTGCTGTGCTGTGCTGTGCTGCGCTTCGGAGTTGGCTGATTGTTGGGCCAAAATTTGCTTGGCATTGTGTCTTCGCCGATATGTTTTCTCGATGAAATGATTCGTGGCAAAAAGTATTCGATGGCGCAGGTCGTCACGTTTCGACCGAAGCCTGGGTTCTGGAGAGTAGATGCAACCCCCATTCGCCGCAGGAAACGAACGGGGGCGGACCGTGAGGGAATGGCCCCGTGAGAACCGAAAGAAAGACAGTCCAACTCGGCTTCACCCTGATCGAACTTCTCATCGTTGTTGCGGTCCTGGGTATTTTGGCCGCCGTAGTGGTCTTCGAGCTCGGTGGTGTGACTGCCCAAAGCGCGGTCGCCGCGTGCAATGCCAACGCCACCACGGTTGAGACAGCCGTTGCGGCCTACAACGCACAGACGGGTGGTGCCCCCTCTGCGACCACTGCATCTTTGACCGCCTACCTCCAATCCTTCCCGTCCAGTCCCGACTACACGATTTCGATCGACTCTGGCGTGGTGATGATCGCGGCACCCAGCACGGCGACCCCCGTCGCATTCGGAACACCTAATGCGTGTTCGGGTGCGGGGTCAACTGCAGCTACAACCACCACCACGACCTCCCCGCCGACGACCACCACCACCACGACCGCGCCACCCACGTCCAACGGCGTGACGGCGACTCCGACGAGTGACAACTACAACAACCATGGGGGTCAAGAACGCATCACCGTCACGAACTCGTCTTCGATCACTGCCATGACTATTTCGATCAGCGTCGCAAAGACGACAGGAGTCACCCACAAGAGCCAGAGCAACAGTTTCCCCGGCGGTGATCTGACACAAAGTTCAAGAACCTCCGGTGGGGTGATTGGTTACACCTTTGTGCTGAAGTCCCGGAAATCTATCCCGGCCGGGTCCAGCGGTATCGTCTACGCTCAATTCAACGGTACCGGCTCTGTCCATGCCATGTCTGGCGATACGTGGCGCGTCACGAGCACGGCCAATGGGATTACCACTACGCTGACCGGGACTTTTTGAGCTTCATGCCTGGTACGGAGTCTAACCAAACGGCTCTCGGCCGTCGCCGCGTTGTCGATACATCGGAAGCTGACCTTTGGTTCCGCCAGGTGCTCGAGACAGCGCAAGAGGGCATTTGGACGGTGGACACATCGGGCCGCACGACATTTGCGAACCAGCGGATGGCCGACATCGTCGAGCGTCGGGTCGAAGAACTCATCGGCATGTCGGCGTTCGACTTCATTGTTCCTGAAGCTCTAGAAGATGCCTTAGAGGACTTCGGTCGCAACTTTACGTCTGACGCTCGTGTCCCGATCAACACGCGTCTGCTTCGCTCCGATGGGACCGAGGTGGCCGTACGCATGGCTACCAGTCCGTTGCGTGGCGATGGCGGCACCATCGTCGGCGGCCTGGTCCTCGTGACCGACGTAAGCGCGCAGCAAGTGACCCAAGAAGAACTCGCCCTTCGAGAGGCATGGCTTGATGCCATTGTTCACAACGCCTTTGACCTTGTGGTGGCCATCTCCGAAGAAGGACTCATCACCTTTGCCACTCCAATCACGTTTGAAGTTCTCGGGCTCGACGAGGCGCAGGTCATTGGGTCCCAAGCCCTCTCATTCGTCTACTCCGACGACGTCGAAGGGGCTGCTGGCGCTGTCGGCCATGCGTTGGGTGGGTCCCATCTACGAGATCCGTTTGAATGTCGCATTCGGCGCGGCGATGGCACCTACGTGTGGTTCGAATTCACGGCGACCAACCTCATTGGAGAATCCGCCATCAATGCCGTGATTCTCCATGGACGCGACGTGAGTGATCGCATCGAGGCCTCCGAACAGCTCGAACGAAATGAGGCTTGGCTCGGTGCGATCTTGCATCAAGCCTTCGACGTGGTAGTGGCCATGACGGCGGATGGGGTAATCACCTTCGCTACGCCGAACATCGAGTCATTCCTGGCTCGATCGATGGATGCCTTTGTCGGGACAGCGCTATTGGATGCCGTCCATCCCGACGACCGTGCCCTCGCTTGGGCCACCCTTACGAGCGTGAGAGCCGAACCTGGTGCCAGTGAGTCATTCGAACTGAGGATATTGCGCTCCGATGGTTCGTCTTTGTGGATCGAGGCCAAGGTGACGAACCTCCTACTCGACCCGGTCGTCGAACGGATCATCATCAACGCCAGGGATATCACCGAGCGACATATTGCAGACACGAAGATCGCCCACCACGCTATGCACGACGCCCTCACCGGGCTCCCCAACAGATACCTTTTAGGCGATCGCCTTCAACACGCCATCGCGCGCCGGGATCGGTTGAACAACACGCTTGCGGTGGTGTTCATCGATCTGGATCACTTCAAAGTGTTGAATGACACCAGCGGGCACGCAGTGGGTGATAGTGCGTTACGCGAAGTGGCGGGTCGGCTGCGCAAGGTGTGTCGCTCGGGAGACACAGTGGCTCGTTTTGGTGGGGATGAATTCGTCCTTATCTCTGAAAATGTCGCCTCGCGGGACGAAGGTTGCGCGGTCGGTCAGCGGGTGCTTAGAGCAGTGTGTGACGCTCCATTCGACGCAAGTCACGGTCAGGTGTTCCTCTCGGCCAGTATCGGCGTGGCCCTCGGGGATGTCGAGCTTTCCGCCGATCGCCTTTTAGCTGATGCTGACACGGCTATGTACCGAGCGAAGGCACTGGGCCGGGGCCGCGTCGAGATCTTCGACCCCTCCATGCGTGCAGCGATGACCTCGCGTCTCGAAGCCGCCGAGGCGCTCCGCAGGTCGATCGACGACGGCGACTTGGTGGTCCACTACCAGCCGATCATTTCCCTCCCTGACCGAATGATCGTCGGCGCCGAAGCGCTTGTGCGTTTGGAGCATCCCGTGCTCGGACTCATCAGCCCCAGCGATTTTATACCCTTGGCCGAGGCGACTGGACTTATCAACTCCATAGGACCACGGGTGTGTGAACTCGCTTGTGGGCAGCTACACCGCATTCTTGCCATCGCACCTGAAATTCCATTTGTGCTGTCGATCAATGTGTCCCCGGTGCAGCTGAGATCACCCGAGATATTCGACCTCCCCGCCATAGCCCGAGAAGCAGGGGTCGATCCAAGCTCGATCATCCTCGAGATATCCGAGTCGACGCTGTTCGGTGAGGAAAATCTCATAGGTACGATTGACAGACTTCGAGCAAGTGGTTTTCGGTTCGCAGTCGATGACTTCGGGACTGGTCGCTCCTCCCTCAGCCACCTCAAGTGGATGAAGATCGAGGTCATCAAGATCGATCGAACATTGACTGCTGGACTGGGTACTTCGGCTGACGACACGGCGATGGTGAAAGCCGTCCTCGCCATGACCCAGGCCCTCGATCTCAGCGCTGTCGCCACAGGCGTAGAGACGTCCCTTCAGGCCAGGGAATTGTCGTCGCTTCAGTGCCCGCAAGCCCAAGGCTATCTCTATAGTCGTCCTCTCCCGTCGAATGAACTTGAGTCCCTCATCGCAAGACAGTGTCTCGCCATTCAGCGGTCGACGTAGGGGTGAGTGGTTGTCGCTCCAGCGCGGCGCGTAAGTGCCAAACGAGCGCACAGCCTTGTCGATGTGTCGCGTGGATGGGGCAGCTTCTTCTCGGTGCCGAATCGAGCGCCGACCGCGCCGTTGATCCGAAGGAAGTCTGGCGACTTCTTTACTTTGAGCGCGGGTTTGCGCCGCGATCATCCGATCTGTGGTGTGAGGACGCGTTGGACGGTCGTGATCCCACCCAGCTCGCACGGCCGGGTCCAGGTCGAACTGCCCGGCTCCGCCTTCGCGGCTGGCGTGAGTGCTCCTTCTGGCTGGCGGGCCGTCTTCGGTGTAGAGCAGGGTCCGTTCGACCACGAAGAGGAAGCCACCAGCCCGGCGACACGGGGGGCGGCCTGGAGAAGCACGGCTCGTTCGGGCGGCTGGGGATGGACGTAAGCGAGCACCACTAGATCGAAGGTGTCCCTGCGGGTCTCGACGCCTGCCACGTACGCGGTGATCCCGTCCGCGATCGTCAACACGGCCAAGTCTTCAGAGGTGGCGGCGTGGTCGGGTCGGCCGAGCGCCTCCCGGGAGGGAGGGGCGTTACCAGCTCGACGAGCGTCTCGTCCGGCTCCGCCCTGAACAGCTCCGAGACGTCGACCCCGCTCGACGCGAAGCGGTCCAGCACCGCTCGCGACGCTGGGGACGAGGACACCGTTCGAGGCGGGTTCGTTCGCGGCTACTCGGCCGACGCCATCGGGTCGAGGTTCAGTGCGGATTTTCCACGCAGCGCGGCGAGCACCAAGGCGCCCAGGGCGACGATGCCGAGGAAGGCGGCGGATGCCTCGAACCCACGGGTGACGAGGATCTCCGAGGAGTGCTCGGAGCCGGCGACCAGTCCGAAGATCAGGCTGGTAAACGCCAGACCCATGGCCGTGCCCATGCCCCGGGTCATGTTGAGCAGGCCGCTTGCCACCCCCGACTGTTCCCTCGGTGCCGAGCCCATGATGGCCGCGTTGTTGGGGGGAGTGAACATGCCGAGACCAATACCCAGAATGCCCAGCTCGACCATGACGGCCGTCAGCGAGCCGTGGGCCAGGACAAGCGCGCCCATGGTGGCGGCCGAGAGGGCCATGCCGGCGACGGTGAGCGGACGGGCCCCGACCCTTTCGGCCAGCCGGCCGGCAAAGGGGGCCGTGAACCCGAGGGCGATCGGCATGACGCCAAGCATCAATCCGCTCCGCTCCGGGCTCTGGTGCAGGGCCCGCTCCAGATAGAAGGGGACCACGAACAAGGTGCCGAACAGCACCACATAGGAGAGCAGGCCGCTCGTGATCCCCGCCGCGAACGGCACCCGCTTGAACAGGCTCAGATCGAGCATGGGTGCGGAGGCGTGGCGTTCGCGCCGGATGAACGCCGCGCCGAGGACGGCGGCGGCGGCGAAGAGCCCGACAATTGTGGGCGAGGTCCAACCAACCGAGTTTCCGAACGATACCGCCGAGAGCAGGGCGCCGACAGCGGGCATGAAGAGCCCGAGCCCGAGCCAGTCGAAGGGCACCCGCTCTTGGAGATGCCGGCTGCGCGGGATCAGATACCAGGCCATCACCGTGCCCACGATGCCGGCCGGGACGTTGACGAAGAAGATCAGCCGCCACCCCCCCAGTGCGATCAATAGCCCACCGACAGTCGGGCCGAGCGCGAGGCCCAACGCCTGGGCGGCCCCTTGGATCCCGATACCTCGACCGAGCTTTTCCTTGGGGAGGGCGAGGACGATGATGGCCACGCTGTTGGCCTGGAGCATGGCGGCACCCACCGCCTGGAGAACCCGGAAGGCGATGAGGGCATCGAGGCTGGGGGCGAGACCGCAGAGGGCCGAACCCACGATGAACACGACGAAGCCGTAGGTGTAGAGCAGCTTTCGTCCGACCATGTCGGCCATTCGGCCGACCCCGGTGACTAGGCCGACCAGTACCAGCAGGTAGGACAGCCCGACCCAGGTGACGGCTCCGAGGGAGTCGTGGAAGTCGTGCTGCAGAGTCGGGAAGGCGACGGTCACGATGCTGGCGTCGAGCTGGTTCATAAAGGCCCCGATGCACACCGTGGCCAATACCAGCCAGTGGGCCCCGGGACGGGCTGCGATCGAAGGCGGTCGTTGACGTTCGACGAGGAGCCGCCGCCACCCCAGGCGATGATGGTCCGCGATCTCGGTCCGGTTCATCGAGGGCTGAACGAGAAGCGCGTGTCACGCACACTCGTCCACCATGAGACGCTTGGCGCGCAGGAGCTGCGGCTCCCGCGTTCATGGGTCCACACGACTCCTCCAGCACGTCCTACACGAGGGCCTTCCACCACTTGCTCTATAATACCAATGTAGGTACATTTACCACAAGGAAGTGGCCCGCCAGCCCTTGGGACCAGCACGATGGAGGCTTGTGGACACCGATCGAGGTGCGAACCCTCTCGACCGTACGAGCCCGGTGCCGTTGTGGGCGCAGCTCCACGAAGACGTTCGCCGCCGCTTGGGGCGCGGGGAGTTCGCCGAGGAGTTCCCGCCCGAGATGGACCTGGTCGACCAGTACGAGGTCAGTCGGAACACCGTGCGTGAAGCGATGCGCCGCCTGCGCAGCGATGGGGTAGTCGTTGCTTCACGTGGCCGTCGTCCACGGCTGGCCGACGAGACCGAGATCGTCCAACCCCTCGGCATCCTCTACAGCCTGTTCGCTTCGGTCGAGGCCTCAGGACTTGAGCAGCGCAGCGTCGTCCGGGCCCTCGAGCTCCGAACCGACCCCGATGCCGCCCGTCACCTCGGTCGTCCGCCGTCCCATTCGCTGCTCTACCTCGAGCGGCTCCGACTTGCCGGTGGAGAACCCCTCGCCCTCGACCGGGTCTGGATGCCCGCAGAACTCGGCGCACCCTTGCTCGACGTTGATTTCGCTCATACCGGCTTCTACACCGAGCTACTCCACCGGGCTGGGATTGCGTTGACCGGGGGTCGGGAGCAGATCCGGGCGGTGGCGCCATCCGTGAGCGACCGCGCGCTGTTGGCGCTCACGGGGGACAGCGCTGCCTTGGGGATCGATCGGCTCGGTTGTGCGAAAGGAGAACCGATCGAGTGGCGCCGCACCTTGGTGCGGGGGGATCGGTTCAGCGTGGAGGCGGAGTTCTCGGCCCGCCACGGCTACCAGTTCGACGTCTCGGATCTGTCCCAACGAGGGTTGATCGATCCCGACCGGTCCAATCGGGAGGGCGGGTGATTGGCGCCTACCTGCTGGTCATGCGGCGAGGACCCCGATCGGCGCCTTCCTCCTCGATGAGATGGCCACCCACAACGAGTTGGGCCTCATCGCCTTCGGCGTTGCCAGTGCCACAGCTGTCGGCATCTGAAGGGCGGTCCACCAGTTATGCCGTCTACCCGCCGACGACGCACCGCATGAGCCGCCTGACGAGGTGGGCGGCCCTCCGGTCATGGTGCGCCGGCAGCCCAGCCGGCCAGTCGAAGGGCCACAGCGACCTTTGAGCGACGACGGGCTCGGGGTCCCCTTTGCGCCGGGCGCTTGGAGATCGCGAGGTCGATCGGGTCCTGGGTGGCCACGTCGGAGGCGGCCGGGCCGACCCGGCGCGAAGCGAGCCGGCTGGGCCCCTCGGCCCCCCGAGACAGGTCAAACGGACAGGACCGAGGCGCCACCGCCCCCGTCGACGACGAACTCGGCGCCGGTCAGGTAGCGGGACTCGTCGGCGGCGAGGAACACGATCACGTTGGCCACGTCCTCGGGCTCGGCGAGCCGGCCGAGTACCGACATGTCGCGGCCCATCTGGTCCAGGGTCTCTCCGGCCATCGCTGCTCCGTAGTCGGCCATCGCGGTCTTGACGTAGGTAGGGTGGATTGAATTGGCCCTGATGTTTTGCGCACCGAACTCGGCGGCGAGGTCCTTGGTGAGGATGCGCACCGCTCCTTTGCTCGCCCCGTAACAGGCATGTCCGGCAGCACCGAGCAGGCCGGCGACCGAGGACAGGTTGATGATCGACCCACCGCCGCGCTCTGCGAGGTACGGGACCACGTGCTTGGCGCCTAGGAACACCCCAGTGACGTTGATCGAGAACAGCCTATTCCACTGCTCCAAGGTGATCTCGGCGAGGGGTGCGATGATGTAGATGCCGGCGTTGTTGACCAGCACGTCGATGCCACCGAAACGGTCCTTGGCGGCTGCGAGCACGCGCTGCCAGTGTTCCTCTGATGCAACGTCATGGGCGACGAACAGCGCTTCTCCTCCCTCGGCCATGATCTTCTCGACCGTCTCCTGCCCTTCTGGCTCCTTGATGTCGGTGACGATCACCTTTGCACCGTTCTTCGCGAACAGCGCGGCCGTCGCTCGGCCGATTCCTGCACCGGCGCCGGTGATCACCACAACCTTTCCCTCAACGTGTCCCATGTCGCTGTCTCCTGTGCTCGTGAACGCTGACGCTCGAACCTAAGACAGGTAGCGTCTGGCCAGTAGGGTCAAAGGTCCTTCGCAGGACACTGAGTCTTGGCGAAGCGGCCTGGGACGCCGGTGGGCTCAACAGGTGTGTGGCTGGCCGGCGAATTTGCCGAGAAGCCTCTGGGGCATCGCACACTCGCGCCAGCACCGAGGACCCGTGGAGTGCAGCAGGGTTCCTCACCTGCTACGACTGGCGACTCGCCGCCTCATAGCCCAGGCAATGCCCCGGTGGCGATATGCGCGAGCTCGGGGTCCGCGGCCAGCCGCTCGATCTGTGCCCGAGCGGCGCGGAAGATCATCGTTCCCGATTTGACCGCTCCGCCAGTGGATCCAGCTCGGGTGGCGCCGACTCTGATGGGCCGTTCGGGCCGGGTGGATCGGCGGGAAGATGGTGCAGGCGGTGGACGGTACGGGTGATAGTGACCACGGCGACCACTACGACAAGGCCCACCAGCAGGGTGCCAATATTGATCTGGTCGAGGTTGTGGATGTGGATCCCGGTTGAGATGCCGGCGGTCATCAGCGAGGGGACGACGAGCGCGGCGGCCCCGGTGCCCACGAAGAGGACCCCACCAATGAGCAGCGTCCACCCAGCACCCTCCTGGGCGACGCTCTGGGCGAGGCGCTCGGGGAGGCGCTGGTGGCGGATGAGCGAGCCGATCACCGCCCCGGCGGCGACCAATACCGCGGTCGTGCCCAGGCCGAAGGCAGCACCGGGTACCCATCCGAGTGCCGCGGAAGGCATCTGGGGGGCGAGGACGGTGGCCATGATGAGGGCGAAGGCGCCGAACCCCCAGCCCGCAACGAAGCCGTGCACGGCCGCCATGGCCGGGGTGGGGGTTTGCCCCGCCCACTCGGCGCTGTCGGCATGGCTCGGGCGATGGCAGCCGCCGATCGAGGGGGGCCATAGGTGCAGGTGCAGCGCGCAGTGCAGGCGCAGCACGTAGAAGGCCGCGAGGACCATGACGGCTCCGACGACGACGTAGATGACGGCATTCCAGGTGGGATTGTCGGTGATCTTCAGCATGCCGAGGTAGGCGAGCTCGGAAAGAAGGGAGCGCTGGGCCGTGAAGGCCAGCGAGAAGGCGAGGGCCGAGCGCATGCCCTTGCGGGCCGAGAACGAGCCGAGCGCGTAGGAGAAGGTGATCGGCCAGGTGTGCTCGTCGGGGGTGACTCCGTGCACGACCCCGAGCAAGAAGGCGGTCAGGATGACCATCCCGAGTGACAGCCCGTGGTGGGGGCTCCATAGGTTCACCGCGAGCACGCTCACCGTGCCTCCCCACCCGGCCGCGCCCGCGCTCGTCGCAGGCCGATCGCCCCCACCACGGCCGCCGTCGTGGCGCCGAAGACCACCAGCGCCACCCCGGTCCCGAAGTGCCCGGCGAGCTCGCCCAAGAGAAACGCCCCGATCGGGGTGGTCCCACCCATGAGCAGCACGTAGATCCCCATCACCCTGCCGCGCAGGTGGTCAGGGGTGAGCAGTTGAAGGCGGGTGTTGGCTGTGATCGAAGTAACCATGCCTGCCGCGCCGCCGGCGACGAGGAGCAGAAGGCTCAGCCAGTACGAGCGTGACAGACCGAGCGCCACCAGAATCGCACCAAGCGCCAGACCGCCTATGGCGAGACGGTGCTCGGTGGCCCGGCGGTCCCGCGCCAGGGCGACCGCGGCGAGGAGTGAGCCGAGACCGAGCGCGGCCATCAGGTCGCCGAAGCCCGCAACCGGGCGATGGAGCACGAAGCGAGCGACGAGGGGCACCGCCACCTGCCAGTTTAACCCGAGCAGCCCCACCACCGCGAACAGCGCCACCACCCAGCGGACAGGCGTATTCGAGAGCGCGTAGGCGAGTCCCTCGCGCAGCTCGGCCAGCGCCGAGTGGTGGATCGCCTCGCGCGAGGGGACATGGGCGGGACGGATCCAGACGAGTACGCCGACGATGGGCAGGAAGGTCGCCGCGTTCAAGAACAGGGCGCCGGAGATCCCCCAGGCGGCGATGGCCAGGCCCCCGGCGGCGCCGCCGATCATGCGGGCCGAGTTGAACTGGACGCTGTTGAGCGCCACGGCGTCGGCGACGAGGCCACGGCCGACGAGCTCGGGGACGAAGGCCTGCTGGGCAGGGTTGTTGAGGGCGTTGGTGGTCCCGAGCGCGATCGCCAACAGACCGATCTCCCACAGGGTCACCGCATGAGTGGCGACGAGGACGCCCAGGGTGATGGCCTGGGCCGTCAATGCGAGTTGGGTGGCGACGAGGAGCTGGCGACGGCCGACGCGATCGGCAACGACCCCGCCGACAAGGGAGAGCAGGAGCATCGGGAGGAACTGCAGCATGGTGATCGTGCCGAGGGCCACCGCCGAGTGGGTGACGTCGAGGACCAGCCACGCCTGGGCGATCGCTTGGGACCACGTCCCGATTCCCGACAGCAGCTGGGCGGACCAGTACCAGGCGAACTCCGGCACCCTGAGGGCCGCCACCATCGAGTGCCACGACGCCTCGGGGTTGGCCTCGGGAGGCGGCGGTGAACCCCCAAGCTCGTGGCTGGTCGACGCGTCGCCGTCGGAGGCTGGCGGTGCGCTCGACGAGCGCGAGAGCCCGGCGTGCTCGCGCTTCATGGGGAGGTTTCGGCGTCTTGGTAAAGGAGATTCTGGAGGCGTACCTTGGGGGCGGTCACCACGAACACGCGGGCGCCGACGGGCAAGCCAGCATGTCGCTGGTTCAACTGGCCCGATCGGAGGACACGGGCCCTGAGCCCCATGATGGCCCGGTTCGCCACGGCCGAGTGATCCTCGACGAAGTCGAACCGTGTGTTCGGCCCGACCAAGCCGCGGGGCCCGAAGGTGAGCTCGAGGTTCGCCGGGTCAGGCGGCGAGGCGAGCGGGATCGTCGAGAAGGTGAGCCCGGTATCGACCATCGGAACGAGCGTAAGCATGACTTTGGTGGGTAAGGCAGCCAGCGCCCCAAACATCGGAAGCCGGTGCCGCACGGGGCAAGCGAGTTCGTCCCGATAACTACCCGCGTCGAATCGCCGCGGCCTCATCGAGTTCCAGCACAAGCTACCGAGCGCAGCGGGCCCACCAGACCCGTCGCATGACGGCTCCGCTGTGGCCGTCTCGACCCTCCGGCGCCGTAGTCACTGCTCGCGGCCACGCCGGTCGGGTACCCCAAGTGCCCACCAGGGCCGGATCCGGCAGAGATGATACACAGGCTCACGACGCGATGACTTCAGTAAGACCCACTCACATAGCTTCCCGCCGGCACGGTGCCCCAGACCAGGGGCGAAGGTCCCCTCGTGAAGGACCCAGGAACTCGACCCAGCCGTCATTGCATCGAGTCCGGGCGTTCGGGCAGAGGATGAGGGAGGGCCGAGGCGCACGGTCGTTGGCCCGGCTGGCGAGATTGCTGGCGGCGTCAACTCTGGCTGACTGAAAGAAGTAGCAGCGCTCGCCCGGATCTACCCCGAGGAGGACAGCACCGGTCAAACGGGTGCCGCCTTTGTGGGGGAATCGGTTCTGCGGACCTTGGCCCTACCGCCACCCCGAACCCGGTGGAACCATTGGCATGGGCTGGCATGTCGGCAACGTTTCAAAGCGGGTAACAGTTCTTGAGATGGGGCAACGGCTTTGCGAGTGATGGCCAACAATGTAAATCTAGAAAGGTGGTAACGCCGATGGAAGGCACATTTTTCCTTCTCCCGCCTGGCCATCGACTCTTCGTCGTCTTCGATGACCCCGGTCAGGGATTTGCAGCTTTAAAAGAGGCCGATACGTCGGGCCTAACTGACGCAGAAGATGCGTGGATGTTCTCCGGTGAAGAGGGTCTGAAATCCATAGACCCCGGATTGAGCCGACATGGCATAGTCGTCGGCATTGTTCGAATTCTCCAACGCATGATGACGAGCGACTGCCAGTACTGCGAGGGGCTTTCTCGATCCTTGCGGGCCGGGGCTACCGTGATGGCCCTGAAAGTCGACGAGCAGGCGGTCGAGGCCGTGAGCGACGTGCTTCGTCGTTACGGGGGTCATTCATCGGCTTACGGTGCTCACTGGAACTTCGTGCCGCTGCCACACGCCACCCAGACCACGAATGCAATATCGGATTTCGTTCCTGGTCTCGACCAGCCACTGGGTAGTTAGGGGCACAGTCTTGACGGAGGGCTCTCACGCTCGGGGCCGCCGTGAGTGCTCACCTGCCGGTGGCTCCATACACCCCCATGAGGGTCTCTGTGGGACTCGCTCCACTTGTGCCCTCGCTCGCCTGCGGCGCCTCTTGACCCGCCTGGCCCGACGTACGGAACGATCGAAGGAGCCGTATCCGAAGAGTGCCTGCTATCCAATCTAACTGTCGTGTTTCGTTGACGACGACCTGGGAGTTATGGGGCGAAGGGATCGGTGGTCGCATCCTCTCTCGGGCCAACCACCTCATCGTCATCCAAAACAGCGGTCCCTGGTCACGTCAGTGACCAGTGCGCGGGGCGACGCGACGGCATCCCCTCTGATGGCGTTTGGAGGATGTCCCGCGAACGGAGCGGCCGCACCGTCGGCCATCGTCGAACTTGGCCCCACCCGAGAACCTTGCAGATTCCTCGGCTCCCGAACCCTCGTCGCCGGCCTTCTCTTGCACAAACGGTGCACCGGGGTCGCCGGCGCAAAGGAGAGGAGCCTTGATCAGACCGGCTCCGGGTCGAATCGGAGGCCCGATCCTCTCACGGTGACAATATGTCTCGGCTGAGTAGGATCTGTTTCGATTTTCGCCCGCAGACGGCGAACATGGACAGTGAGGTTATTGTTGACTTCGGGCGTGCTCATTTGCCACACTTCGGCCAAGATGTGCTCCGTCGATACCACATAACCCGCATTCGAAACCAGCAGCGCCAGTAGCTCGAACTCCTTCCGCGCCATGGGCACGCGCTCACCGCGAACAATGACCAGGCGACGACCGAGGTCTACGGTAACCGGCCCCGATTCGAGGATGCCGCGTGGCGGCGCGGATTCGCTCGCGAAGTTTGGATTGCGCATTCTCGGTACCTCGAAATGAACGAGCGCAGCCCGCATTCTGGCCGCAGCTTCACGCGTGCGTCCTAGCTCGTGGAGATAGTCCATCGCCCCCATCTCAAGAGCCAACACCGCCTCGTTCTCCTCATCTGTGTCGGAAAGAACGATCACGGGTACGTGCGCGGTGGCGCGGATGCGACGAAGGAGCGCGAGGCCCGACATGTCGCTGAGATGCGCGTTTACGAGCACCAAGTCAGGTTCCGCGCTGAAAAGTTCCTGGAGCCCCTCCTCACCACTCTTCGCCAACACCATGCGGAATCCCTCGGTCGCCAGCGCCGTGACGAAGGGGTCATCGTGCGAACGACAGGCGTCGACCAGCACCACAACGGGATCGACTGCGGAGCCAACCCACGGTGTCATCGCCATCACTCGGGGCTCGGCGGCGTGCTCGGGCTCGAGATCATCGCCGCGCCTCAGAATGTCGCTGTGTGCGCGCCACGGTGATGCGGGAGGCGATGAGGAGCAACAACACGAGGACGAGGAGTATCAGAGCGGCGTCGTAAGAGACATTGTGAGCCGCGTTGGAGGGCTGGTTGTAGTCGGTCCACACGTAGTAAGTCAGGTAACCGATCGGATGGTGGACGAGCGAAAACGTGGGGAGATTGTTGGTGGCCCCGGCGGTGTAGAGGAGGGGTGCCGTTTCCCCGCCGGCAATGGACAAGGCGATCAGTACCCCGGTCACGATGCCCGGCAATGCCGTCTTGAGCACCACTTTGCGCAAGGCGTAGCCGGTCGACATGCCGAGCGCCTCGGCCCCCTCGCGGTAGTTCGTCGGCACCTGTCGGAGGGCGGATTCGGTGGACTTCGCGATGTAGGGCACCACCATCAACGACAGGATCAAAAGGGCCGGGAGCAGTGAGAAGCCCCAGTGCAGGCCGACGCACAACGCGACGTAGCCGACATAGCCGAGCACGATGGAAGGGAAGCCCGAGAGCACTTCGGTGGCGGTGCGCAGCACGGTACCGCCCGGCTTGCCGTTGCGCCGAGGACGAGCCAGTTCGGCCAAGTGGATTCCGGTCAGGATCCCGATCGAGCCGGCGAGTAGCAGCACCCCGGCCATGAGCACCAGGGTGCCGATAAGAGCGTTTTCCAGACCTCCGCTGGTGCCCTGCGAAAGCGTGGTCAAGACGTTCCACTTCCAGTGCGGCACTGCGTCAATTACGACGCCAAGAAGGATCCACAAAGCAGGGCCGACGACCAACACGAGCGCGACCAACGTCGCTAGTCGGAACGCGACCTCTTTGACGCGCCGTGCCCTGGTCTTCGGGTAGCTGTAATTGGCGGGCGCGGCCACGTTCAGGCCCTCCCCACCGGGGCGGCCAGGCGCGAGGTCCGGTTCACGATCATGCGGGCACCCACGTTCACCGCGACCGAAATCACCGCCAGGATGAGCCCGGCCTCGGCCAGCGTGGCGACGGCGAACCCGGTGCCGTCGGTCGCGGCCGAGTCGAGCTGGCTCACAATGGTGGCGGCAATCGTGGTCATCGTGCCGTAGATGTTGGGGGCGACCGTACCGAGGACCGAACCCGAGACCATGGCTACGGCGATGGTCTCACCGAGCGCCCGGCCGAGTCCCAGCACGGTGGCCCCGATAATGCCGGCGCGAACCCATGGGATCGTCACCCGGCGGGCCACCTCGGCGTCGGTCATGCCGAGCGCCTCGGCGCCCTCCTTGGGTAAGGGGGGCACCTGTAAGAAGAGGTCCCGTGTGGTCGAGGCAATGATCGGCACGATCATCAGGCCGAGCACGAGCCCCGAGGTCAACAAACCCTCGCCGTGGCCGGCTGGTCCCCGAAAATAGCTCAGGAGCGGGACATCGGGCATGTGGTTGGCCACGATCGGATAGACGTCTCGGGCCAGGATCGGCCCGAGTACGAGCACCCCCCACAGGCCGATGACGACGCTCGGAATACCAGCCAAGATCTCGACGGCGAAGCCCAACGGCTGTGACACCCAGCGCGGGAGGCGCTCGGTCAGGGCGAAGGCAGCGCCGAGCGAGATCGGAAGGGCGAGGAGCACGGCGATCACCGAGGTCTGCAGGGTGCCGGCGATCAGAGGCCAGGCCCCATAGGAGGCCCCCAGTGGATGGGCAACCCCGTGGGTGTGCACGGTGGCCCCGTAGGTACTGCCGGGTTGCCATTTGGAACTGCTGAGAAAGCTCAGCCCGTTCACTTTCACGGCCGGCCAGGCTTTGACCGCGAGGATGGTCAAGACGAAGGCCAGGCCGGCCAGCGGGATGACCGCCGCCGTCCGGGCGCTCCAGCGCCAGACGTGCTCCTCGTTGTGATGGAGCACGTCGCCTACCCGTCGGGCCGCCGTGGCCCGACGGGTAGGGACATTGCTCGGTGGTGGCGGGACGGTCCCGAGACCGCCGCTGCCGCCCACGGTGGCCATGTCAGCTGATTTTTTTGATCTGAGCTAGTGACTTGGCCACGATGGGCTTGGGCAGGGGCTGGAAGCTCACCTGGCTCAGGTACTGGGCGCTGTTGCCGTCTTTCGCATTGATAGCCCACTCGAGCACCGAGCGGATGGCCTTGGCGGTCGAGGCGCTCGACTGGTGGCTGTTGACGATGGCGTACTCGTAGTTGATGATCGGGTAGCCGGCCTTCGCCGGGCCATCGACCATGGAGAGCGTCTCGTTGGCCGGGGTCTTTTTCACGAAGCCGGCCGACTCGGCCGCCACCGCGGTCTGGGTCGGCAGCTCGTAGTTGCCCTTGGCGTTTTTGAGCTGGCCATACGTAAGGCCATCGCCGAGGAGCTGGGAGAGGTAGCTAATGCCCACGTAGGCGATGCAGCCGACGGTGGCCTTACAACCCGAGACCATGCCGCCGTTGCCGTTCTCACCGAGAGCGCCGGAGAAAGCGGGAAAGGCCACCGTGGTGCCGTAGCTGATCTTGGTGCCCCAGCCCGAAGGATCCTGATCGGAGAGGTACTGGGTGAAGATGAACGTGTCCCCGCTGCCGTCGGAGCGGTGAAGGGCCACGATGGGGAGGGAGGGGATGGTCACCCCGGTATTGAGGGCCGTGATCGCCGGATCGTTCCAGTTCGTGATCTTGCCCTGGTAGATCTCCGAGAGCACCTTGCCGCTCAGCTTGATGTGGGCGGTCACCCCGGGGATGTTGTAGGCGACCACCTGCACCGAGATGGCCAGCGGGATGTTGAGCAACGAGGGAGTCGCTTGGGCCTGGGTCGGCGACAGGTAGGCGTCGGAAGAGCCGATGTCGACCGTGCCGCTAATGGCATCGGCGATTCCGGTTCCCGAGCCGGTGCCGGCCGTGGTCAGACTCACCTGGGAGTACTTCTGTTGGTATGCGGGGGCCCAGATGTTCCACAGCGGGTACAACAAGGTGCTCCCGGTCTCGGTCAGACTGGCCGAGGGCGGCGTTTCCACCCCGCTCTTGGGGATTTTCACCTTCGCCGCCCCGGCCACCGTGACCGATCCGGCGACGGCCATGGCCCCGGCCAGCGCCAGTACGGCCAGCGGGTGTCGTACTCGAATTTTCCAGCTCACTAACTTCCTCCTTGTAGGTTGTAGATGGTCGTGAAGCGACACAGCTCTATTGACTAGATACCGCCCTCTGTTTCGCATCAACTCCGAGTCCGAGGTGACTCAGCTCATCGACTCGGGGAACTCGGGGGCCACTTAGCCCATTAACCCGGTGACGTAGCGCTCGGTGGAGGTCTGTCGGGGTTGCTCGAAGATCTGTGCGGTGTCGCCATGCTCGACCAGTTCACCGCCGTAGAAGAACATGGTGTTGTGCGAGACCCGTCGCGCCTGGCCCAGGTTGTGGGTTACCAAGATGATGGTCAGCGCCGGTGTCATCTGGCGCATGAGTTCCTCGACCGCCTCTGTCGATAGCGGATCGAGCGCGGAAGTGGGTTCATCGAGGAGGAGCACCTCGGGTCCGACAGCGAGGGACCGCGCGAGGCACAGCAGTTGTTGTTGCCCACCCGAAAGACGGAACGGGGAGTCATCCAGGCGGTCCTTCACGGCGTCCCACAACCCCACCTCGCGCAGACGCGTCTCGGCCACGACATCGAGCTGCTTTCCCTTGGCGATGCGGTGGGCCTTGACGCCAGCCACGACGTTGTCCCTGATGGACATGGGAAAAGGATTTGGGCGCTGGAAGAGCATGCCGACCCGCCGGCGCAGGGCGAGAAGACTCTGATGAGGAGCCCAGATGCTCACATTGTCGAGGGTGACGTCACCGTCACGGTGGAACCCCGTGACCTTGTCGTTCATCCGGTTGAGGGTGCGTAGAAACGTCGATTTGCCCGAACCTGTAGGACCAATCAACGCGGTGATGGTACCTCGCTGGAAGTCCATGTTGATGTCCGAGAGAATGGTTTTGGTGCCGAAACTAAGCGTAAGCCCGTTGGATGCGAGGGCACAGGGCGGTCGGTCACGATCTGGGTCAAGGTTCGCCAGAACCGAATCAATCGGGTGGTGCTCTGACTGCGATCGATGCGAGTGGACAGCGGTGGGAGTCCGTGGCTGCGAAATATTCGAACTCCCACTGGCGGTTTCATCCATTGATGTTGCCCCTCGCTCGGTCTCGAAGTCCGAACTGTAGAAACCGCAGATGAACTGAAAGTGAACAGATGGTGAAGCAGGCATGATTTTAAGGCAATTAAAGTGGTGGTCTTTGGGACATCGCCCGTTGCACGACAGTTGGGCTGGGCCTCCATTCACGGTCGATGGCTCCCCTGCCTGAGCTGCGCTCTTTGCGTGATGCCCAGCTGACGGTGATTGAGCTTCTTCCTAATGCGTTCGTATGCGCGACGGTTTATGGGGCGCAGGCGGTCAGTGCGCGAACGCCTCCTTCGCCCCGCGGGCGCCGTGGCAGACGAGGACGTACCCGGCCGTTGGATCGGCCCACCACCAGCCGAGCGTCGCATTGAAGATATATACGTAGACGTCGAAACTGACGAACCACGGTTCGCCACGGTTAAAGAGGGATTCCTTAATCGCCACTTGACGTTTGTGCCATTGGGCGGGATTCAGATTGGAAATACAGATGCATGGCGAAGAACTCTCCAAGGCGAATGAATCAACCCTCTATCACCACTTTGAGTTGAACTATGCGCCTGTCGAAACCGAGAGCGGTCGGCGACTCGCTCGTCGCTGACGGAGTGGCACTCACTTCGATGAAAGACGCGTGCGAATCTCATTCTGCAGGTAATGGGAAACCTGTCGAGTGGATCTCTTGGATTATTGTGTCTCGGTCGTCAATGGCGAAGGGAAGCCGGCTCCTCGCGCTCATTGTTCCGATCCCGCCTCACCGCTGTGGCCGAGGGCGTGATCGGCGCGCCGTCGTCCTTTGTAGCGTCCTGGCCCGCCTCACCAGGTCACGCCGGACATCGTGTGATAGCTCGCAGCGTCCATAGGCACTGGCCTCCACTGGTAATGCCAACTGCATCCATGCTGTCGAATTGGTTGGCGAAAGGCTGTCCAGCATGGTGGCGTACTCGACAAGGGTGACGTGCGGGAGGCGAGGATGCCTGGCACGTCGACCCGCACGCTCAGCGCTGCGGGCGATCCGCTCTGTCCACGACTGCGGGCGCGAGCGGCGCCAGCGCACAAGCACGGCTGTGAGACCTGCGCCAGACAGGATCGAACTGACGGGCACGATGGGGATCCTCCCCAAGGCGGCGGCGAGGACGTGCAACGCGGTTGCACCGGGCGATGGGTTGGCCAGCGGTACCAGGGCCGTCGGGTCAAAGCTCTGCCACCCATAGCCCGGGAACCAGACCTGAACCCACGCGTGCGCGTCTTCTGCGCGGATTTGGTACAGGTCAGTGATGGGATCGTACGGGCCTGGTACGTAGCCGACGACTTCGCGCGTCGGTATCCCTAGTGAGCGCAACATGACGGCGAGCGATGTGGATATCTGTTCGCAAAATCCAGTCCGGTTTCCGAAGAGAAACTCATCGACCGTATCTGCGCCGGCGGGAAGCGGTGGTATGTCCAAGGAGAAGAACATGCGGCAATCGCGATGCTGACCGTACCGAGACAGGCCGCCCGCAGCGAGTTGGAATGTTCCGGAAGTCCGGGCCGATTCGCATGGCGGATCGCCTCAGTTGCTCTCATGGAGACCCGGCGGGAGGGTGCTGGCCTGAGCTGCGAGACTGCGCCACGGCTCGAGCCAGGCGGCGACCCGCCCCACGCCGATCGGTCACCTTCCCGAGGACCGGTCCCGAGAGCTCGACGGTTGCGAGCAGGACTGGCGTACCCCGTTCCAGGAGTTGCACAATGGTGCCCAAGGCGCGTTCGGCGACGCGCTCGGCTTCATCGAGCGGCCCGGTGACAGACCGATCTAAGCCCGACGACCCGGCCGACCGACGTCAGGGCGACCAGATCGCCAAGAGGCTCGCGGCCCGTGAACACCGTGTCTTCCGGGGCAAGCTCGACCAACGTGGACTTAGCTTTGCCGAGCGCGCCATCGTGCGGATCGCGAAGGCCCCTTCTGAGGACCAACGAGATTGGGAGGCGATCCGAATGTGGGCCGCTGGAATCGGTGCGGCGGTGCTCGCCTCACATTCGTCGTTGGGGAACAAACACGCAGACTGAGACGAGATGTGCTGCTCCCGAACGGCTGGCGAAGAGGTGAATCGCCACTGGCCGCCCGGTATCGCGCCGTCGAACCGGGCAAATGTTGCCGGTCGCGGCTCTAGCTGGTCGGCGGGCTCGCAGTCGGATAGGTGAACCTCGAGCTTTCGGAGCCAGTCCCCAGCACACTGGTCGCGTGTACCTTGACCGAACCGCTTCCTGGAGGGACGACGACGACGGCCCGCGTGGCGTCGGCCGATACTACCTTCGCGGCACGAACTCCGAAGAAGAAGGAGGCCTTCTCCAGTCCAAGACCCGTGATGGTGACATCTCCGCCCCTCACGCCTGATCCCACCGAAATGACCTCAGGACAGGAAAGTCCGGGGGCGAGAGGAGTGCCGATACCAGTGGCGGCATCGTAGCCGGGAAGGGCCGGGTAGTTGCCTCCGTTGGATCCCGCGAGATCGTTGTTTCCCGCTGTGATGTCGACGAATGCCGTGCCATATGCACCTTCGCGGTACAACGCGTACAACGCAGGATTGAAGAGACCGGTCGACGCAGTGCACCCAACATTCCTGTCCGCCACCAGGCCGGCGATCAACGGAGCGGCAAAACTCGTGCCTGGCCCGTAACCCCAGGTGCTGTTGCTGATGTAGACCATCTTGGTGCCAGCGTTGGCCGAAATGTCGGGGACCTCTCGACACGTTCTCCCGCACGGTTGGGCGCTCGGCCATGAGAGAACGTTGGGCTGATAGCTGGGGCGACTCACATAGCGCGAGCTTCCTCCTCCGCCCGCTTCTTCCCCTTTGGCAGCGCATGCTGCGCGCTCGTCGGACTGGCAGTCGTTCCACGTGACCTCGGGTCCGCTGGGGGGGATCGTGGTGCCTCCCACCGCCGTCACCCATGCATCCGATGCCGGGAAATCGACTTCCTCTGTGGTTGCGTGCTTCACGCCCGGAACGACACAGTCCTCTGACCCGAAGTCTCCCGTGGCCGCCGTGATGGTCTGCCCTTGGGCCGCGGCCTGCTCGAATAGGGTCGTGTAAGAAGTGATAGCCCCGTCACCCTCCGCTTCGGGTTCGCACTCCCCGAAGCTCGTGGAGATCACTTGAGCGGCATCATCAGACACGATCACTTGCCAAAGATCGTACGCCGCGGCTGGGCCGTTGTACGGAGCCTCATAGGAGATGATCGAAGCACCCGGGGCCTCGGTGACCGCCGTCTCAATGTCGAGGTCTGCCTCGATCGTTCCAAGTCCGCCGTGCGAATTACCTCCGCCATCCACGCTGACGGTGGACACACGATTCGAAAGGCCGAAACAGGCCTCGTAGGCGTCGACATCGGATGCGAAGTGGTCAGCCAGCTCGTAGAGACCGATCGTCTTGCCATGGCCGTTCTGTCCGTTGGCAATCAGCGCACCTAGTCCGTATGCGGCACCCACCTGGTCAAGGGTCAAATACTGCGACCCGGCGTCTGACCGGGCCGCCTGACACGCTGACAAGCCGTCAGCATGAAGGACACCGAGGGATGCATGCCCACCTTGTGCCGACCCCGATCCCAATTGGTCCGGCGTCTTGAAGCGCGCCACCGTATTGAGCCCAATGACTCCAGTCAGGCCGCCGGCAAGTGACGTGGGAATACGGGGCGTGCGACGCGCCAGGTAACCGACCTGACCCGACGGCGAGCGGTAGCGCTCGAACGACGTGCCGAGGGCCGAACCCATTTTTCTGGCCGGTGCGGAAATGCTAACGGCAAACCCAGATTCTGAGGGCTTTAGTCCGACACCTTTCAACCAGGCATCCAAAGCCGCCACGTATGTCGCCGATGGTCCGTACGTAGCGTCGAACTGCCCTCGTCGTAACCAGCGGTGGTATGCGGAAGATGCGGGGTCGTACAGGTTTGCCAGGAGGTTTCGCAAGCCATCGGGGTGTGACGGCGATAAGACCAGCCTCAGGGAGATCTGGCGGGCGGGGTCCACAGAACCCAACGCAATCGAACCCACGGGTGCTTTTCCTGGAGCGAGCAGCGTTGGTCGGACGAACTCCGCGGCTGACCCTGTCGCCGGAGTCACGCCGACCAACCCCACCGATAATGCCACTAAGAGCATGGCGGAAAGGAACAAGGTCCAGTGCTTCTGCATCCTAAGACCTGGGAATCATCCGCAGAAGGAGGCCTCGGCCGCGCCAGAACAGAACACATAACGTCAAGGACCATATGCTAATCGTTGACAATCGCGCCCGATGTAGCGGAGGACGTAGTCACGGGGCTCAATGCAGCTTTCCACAGGGTGCCGGATTGAGGACCTTCGGCTCTACTGGCCGGGCCGAAATCACCAAAGGATTGAACCATGGGTATCTTTCTCACGGTCCTTGTCATCGCAGTAGTCCTTGCCTTACTTGTCTTGGCATTGGCGCTCAGGATCGTGAAACAGTACGAGCAGGGTGTCCTGTTCCGGTTGGGGCGAGTGATTGGGACTCGTGATCCCGGGTTGCGGGCGATCATTCCCTTCGTGGACAATCTACGGCGCGTATCGCTGCGGATCGTGACGATGCCGATTCAGTCGCAAGGCATCATCACCAGGGACAACGTTAGCGTGGACGTGTCCGCGGTGGCGTATTTCCGCGTAGTGGACGCGGTGAAGTCGGTGGTCGCTATTGAAAGCGTCGATGCCGCCATTGATCAGATTGCCCAGACCACTTTGAGAAAGGTCGTCGGTCAGCACACACTGGACGAGACGCTGTCGGAGACCGACAGCATCAATCTCGACATCCGAGAGATTCTCGATCAGACCACCACCGACTGGGGTGTCGAGGTGACCCTGGTGGAGCTCAAGGACATTCAGTTACCCGACAGCATGAAGCGGGCAATGGCTCGACAGGCCGAAGCAGAGCGGGAGAAGCGAGCCAAAATCATCAATGCCGAAGGGGAGTCCCTGGCTGCAGCGGCATTGGGTGATGCCTCGGACATCATGATGGCTCATCCCTTGGCCCTGCAGTTACGAAACTTGCAAAGTCTCGTTGAGATAGCCGTCGACAAGAACAGCACGGTTGTGTTTCCAGCGCCGTTGATGAGCACCATCTCTGAACTGGGAACGTTTCTTGCTCGCGAAGCGGCCGCGTCAGATGAGGCAATGGCTCCAAGGATTGACGTGACACCGATTCGGGTTACAGAGGCGGAGAGGTCCTCCGAATCAGCGTGACGGTGGTCTCGTCGGCGGCGTCGGTGTGCGTGATTCGAGCAGCGACGCGAGGGCTGCCTTATCCCTCGGGTGGTGAGCCGGAGACCTCGAGGTAGTCCGAAATTGGAAGGGAAACAGGTGATGATTTGAGCGTCTTCGCGGTGGAGTTAGACCTATCCTTTACTTGGCACGGTCATCGACTTGTCTACGACGTTTATGGCCCGAGCGCGGGTCCACTCGTTGTGTATCTGCATGGCCTGCTCCTCGATGCGGAACTGAACCGGGGAATCGCCCGTGCCCTGGCCGAGCGCGGCTATCGGGTCGTGTTGTTGGACCTGCTAGGGCACGGGCGCAGTGACAAACCGATCCACGCGTCGGAGTATCGTATCGACAGCTATGCAGATCAGGTTGTCGCCCTGCTCGACCATCTCGGAGCGCATGAGGCGGTGCTCGGGGGTATCTCGCTAGGCGCGAACGTGAGCCTGTTCGCTGCCACTCGCCACCCCGAGCGCGTGCGGGCTTTGGTGCTCGAGATGCCCGTTCTCGAGCGGGCAGTTCCGGCCGCGGCGATGGTGTTCGTGCCCGCTGTGTTCGCGGCCCATTACGGCCGTAGGGTGATGAACGTCACCTCTGCCTTGGTGCGCCGGATCCCTCGGACGAGATTCGGGCCCTTCAACAGCTTGATGAACGCGGCCTCGCTGCCCCCTGATGCGATGGCGGCGGTGCTCCACGGTGTGCTGGTCGGCCCCGTGGCTCCCACGCAAGAGCAGCGCCGGGCGATCTTGGTCCCGACTGTCGTGCTCGCGCACCGCAATGACCTCATCCATCCGTTTAACGACGCGGTCAGCCTGGTGGAGCGAATGCCCAACGCCGCGTTGGTCCGGGCCCGCTCACCTCTCGAGTTGAGGTTCCGGCCGCAACGGCTCACCGATGAGATCGTGTCGTTCCTGTCGGGGGTCGATCACGCACCGTTGCGGTCCCACGAGACATGGGCCAATCCCGCAGGCAGTTCTCCATAATGGCATGACGCACAGGAACATTTCCGTGCATGTGAGGCGGTTCGACCCGGTTTGCCTTGCCGCCGGTCGGCAGTGGCCAGGCAGAGCCAAGGCGAGGCATGGCTCAAAAGAAGTCCTCATCGGCGAAGTCTGCCAAGCGCCGACCGGTCACCGTCTTCGCCGTAATAACCACCCAGATCTTGTGGATCCCCTTCTTCCAGGGTAGCGGTACGTAGCCGGTGACCCGGCTCAATAGTTCGTGAAGGTGCTCGAATTCGACCTCTTCACTGGTGCCACGAACGAGAACGCTCCATCCGGAATGGCTGGCTTCGTCGATGCGGTCGACCTCGAAGGCAACATCGTGTTCGCGCAAGGCAGAGATCTTGGATCCTTCCTCAGAACGGAAGACAATGCCTTGACCAGCGAGGGCATAGTTGACCGGAACTGCAGCTGGTCCCAGATCGTCCACATAGACAAGCCGTCCCACGGTCTCTTGCCCGAGCAGCGCAAAACATTCGTCCGAAGACAACTCTTCGAGGGATCGCCTAGGCACAGCAGAAGTATATCCGCTTCGAGGGAATGGCCTCCGAGACAGTCCTGTGACACCGGGCATGTCGCGCAGATCTTTGTGCCGCCGACACGCCCATCCCATCCCCTGGGAAGAAGACATCCCAGGGAAGGTTCCTGCACTTCCCCTGGGTCATCCATTCGGCCTTCATCGTGCGGCTCCGTCTCCTCCATGAACCGTGCAGTGGGGATATGTGAATGCGTGGCCGCCGCCTCATCGTCCTTCTGCGCCTAAGGGATCGATGACGAGGAGATCGTCGTCCACCGCCGAGATTCCGGGCGCGGACCAAGCGGCATTCTTCGCAATTTGCGCCTCATCAAACGAGTGGACATGACCACTCAGGATCGCTTTTGTGCCCGATGTCGTCACATGGATGTGACGGGAATCGAGCGCCGCGTGGCGCGCTAGGGCGTTCATGATCTGTCCTTCCACTTCCTTTGCCGTGACCCGTGGCTTTACCGTGATTTGGTTGGTCACCGACGTGACTCCGACGAGATGATTCGCTGCTCGCTCTGCGACTTCACGCTGGTAGTTCCAGTCGACCTCGCCTGTGAGGGTGACACGTCCGTTGGACACCGTGGCCCGGATGTCTTGATCCGAGAGCGCCGAGGTCCACTCCAATATGTGCACTACCGAATCGGCAATATCGGAATCTTGCTTGGCATTCGTCTGGTGAACGTGTATCTCAAGTTCGTCGGCGATTGCCTTCACTCCGTGGACATTTTCGGCGGCGGCAACCGCTTGCAACCTGTCGAAATAGGTCGGAACGAACCCGCTCAGGGTGACCGCTCCGTCGTGAGCCGTGACCACGATATGGCGTGCATCCACTTTCGGATCCCACTTGAGTTCCTCTTGCACATCCGTCTGTAGCTGGCTACTTGTCATAACGTGGAGACCTTTCCGACCTGAGTCAATGGCCCTCTCCCCATCGGGATCCGGAATTCATCTTGCGTCGACCAGTTCGGTGCCGTTAGGGCCAAAGGTCCCCGGCGCACTGCCGGACATCTCGCAATTGCGGTGCATCCACATCGGGCAGAGCCCTGTGCCGGCGACAGTCACCGACGAGACCGAGTCACTTCGAGCTGAACGTTCACCGTTGGCGCGCCACGCGAGCCAAGTGGCGGAGGAACCACTCGCTGGCCAGCCTCGCCACTTCTTCAAGGGCTCCGGGCTCCTCGAAAAGATGTGTGGCATGAGGGACGACGGTCATGCGGCTCTCGCCACCAATGAGTTCCCGTGCCTCTCGGTTCAGGTCGAGCACCATCTTGTCGCGTTCACCGACGATCAGCAATGTGGGTGCCCGTACTCGGTGAAGCACCGAAGATGCCAAGTCGGGTCGCCCTCCGCGCGAGACGATGGCGGCAACAGACGCGTCCGGTTCAGCAGCCGCCCAGAGGGCCGCCGCCGCCCCGGTGCTCGCGCCGAAGTAGCCGATCTTTGATCCCATCGCTTCCGGCTGCGCCTCGAGCCACTTCGTGACCTCCCCCAACCTGTTGGCGAGCAGCGGGATATCGAAGACCTGGGTGCGATCGAGTTCCTCGTCCGGACTCAGGAGATCGAAGAGGAGGGTACCAAGGCCCGAAGCGTTGAGGGCAGAAGCGACGAAACGGTTGCGCGGGCTGTGGCGGCTGCTTCCGCTGCCGTGGGCGAAAACGACCATCCCCCGGAGGACTTCGGGCACGGTGAGATGCCCCGCGAGCTCAACGCGCCCTACACGCACTTCTACATCCTCGTCTCGAACCGGGGGATCGTCTCCACTTCTTGCCGTCGCGGACGGTCTGGTGGCTCCTCGGGCCGCCCGCTGGAGGAGAGCGATCACCTCCTCATCGGATGTGGGTGAGAAGTCCCAGTACCACTCGCCGACGGCGTAGAAAGGTTCAGGGGCTTCGAGGGACACCACTTGGTCGCAGACATCGGCAAGGTCGGTGAGAGAGGATCGTGACGCAACCGGGACCGCCACCATCACCCGCGTTGCACCCAAGGCTCGAGCCACCTGGCAGGCCGCACGCGCGGTCGAGCCGGTGGCGATCCCGTCGTCGACCACCACGGCCGTACGCCCCAAGAGAACAACGGGAGGACGGCCGCCCCGATAGAGGCGACTCCGGCGCTCGAGTTCGGCTCGTTCTCGCCGCTCCACAGCCTCGAACTCACCTTCGGTGACCCGGGCCGTCCGTAGCACCTCACGATTGAGGATGCGTACGCCGGCCTCACCGATCGCACCCATAGCCAACTCAGGCTGGAAGGGCACGCCGAGCTTCCGTACCATGATGATGTCGAGGGGCTTACCGAGCGATTGGGCCACCTCGAAAGCTACTGGCACCCCACCTCTGGGTAATCCCAGGACCACCACATCATCGTTCTCGATCTGGCGCCGTTCGAGCTCTGCGCCCAGCTGCCGGCCGGCATCGACTCGGTTACGGAACATGACGACCACCTCCTGGAGGACTCCTCCCAGCCTCTGCCGGTGTCAGGTGATGGGGCTAGGGCCAATGGTCCCAGATGAGCACCGGGAAAGGGACCTTCGACCCTGTTGAGGGGGTGGCCTCGGGGCCAAGATCGCTTTAGGAAGAATGGAATCCATCATAAAGGTCAAAGCGGGAGATCGCATCGTGATCGAAGGCCCCAGATTCAGTGAACCCGAACCCGATGGCGAAGTGACCGGCGTACTCGGCACTGCTTCCCGGGCTCTGACTCCACCGCTCAGCGGTACGAGCGGGCGAGTTGACGGAGGGGTGATATCGCGTTGAGCACTTCTATGCTGACTTCGCCCGATATCAGGAAATACTGCCAACCCGTCACCGGGGAGTACGGGGACTACGATTCGTTGCTCGACTGCATAGGCGATCGACGCTTCGTGTTGATTGGCGAGGCTTCGCACGGCACGCACGAGTTTTACCGGGAACGGGCTCGAATCACTCGACGCCTCATTGATGAGCGTGGCTTCACTGCCGTAGCGGTCGAAGCAGACTGGCCCGATGCCTACAGGGTCAACCGCTATGTCATGGGGCTGTCCGAGGATAGGGACGCCAATGTCGCGTTGTCCGATTTTCGACGATTTCCAGCATGGATGTGGCGAAACCGCGATGTTCTGGCGTTCATCGAATGGCTCCGAGCCCGCAACGACGCCCATGCCAATGCGGCCACCAAGGCCCGTTTCTACGGGCTGGACCTCTACAGCCTCCGGGCCTCGATGGAGGCTGTCGTGAGCTACCTCGACCGCGTCGATCCGCAAGAGGCGAATCGTGCACGCCAGCGATATTCATGCTTTGACCATGTCGGTGGTGAGGGACAAGCCTATGGTTATGCGCTGGCCCACTTGGGTACCATCCCTTGTCAAGACGAGGTGGTGACCCAGCTGGTCGAGCTGCGGCGAAAAGCCGACGCCTATCTCCGCCGTGACGGCTGGGTGGCCGACGACGAATTCTTCTTCGCCGAGCAGAACGCACTCTTGGTACGCGATGCCGAGGAGTACTACCAACAGATGTATCGGGCCGAGGTGTCATCGTGGAACCTACGGGACCGGCATATGGCGGGCACGCTCGAGGCACTCATTGCGCACCTCGACCGTCAGCATCCGCGTACCAAAGTCGTCATCTGGGCGCACAATTCGCACGTGGGCGACGCCCGGTCCACCGAGATGGGACAGCGGGGCGAGCTCAATGTGGGCCAGTTGGCACGTCAGCGCTACGGGATGGAGTCGTTCTTGGTCGGCTTCACCACATACGACGGTACGGTCACCGCGGCCAGCGAATGGGGCGCCCCCGCCCAACGAAAGCGAGTCCGAGCTGCCTCTGCTGAGAGTCACGAGGCGTACCTCCACCAAACCGGTGGCAAGAGTTTCTGGCTCGACACGGCGAATCCGGCTGTGCATAGCGCCCTCAGCATCCCGCGGCTCGAACGGGCCATCGGTGTGATCTACCGGCCGCAGACCGAACGTGGCAGTCACTACTTTCATGCGCGTCTGGGCGAGCAGTTCGATGCCGTGATCCACCTTGATCGCACCCGAGCTGTCGAGCCGCTCGAACGCACTTCCCTCTGGGATCAAGGGGAACCTCCGGAGACTTATCCGAGTGGCATCTGAAGTCATGCCATGGTTCCCCAACCAAAGTCGTCGGATCGGATCACACATGACGGCTTGGCTCCCACCCGAGTCCGAGGTCATCCTCGATATTGACTGAGGGGATCCGATCGAACAGCCCTAGCCGACCAATGTGATGTCGGCATTGTCTCGATAATCTTCCCGTGAGCGAGATACGAACAGATCGAACCACGCTGCCGGACGTCACTCCGGCGAACCCGGATGGTGCTGCGGTCGACTTCCCGGAGCGCCCCGGATCGTGAAAGGGTGGCAGGCGTGGAGGTGAGTTCCGGCGAGGCGGCAATCGAGACTCTGCCTGACGTAGGAACGTCGAGACCCGTCGGTGCGCATGTTGCGCCGGCGCGCCACCGCAAACGGGCCGTGTCGCGCAAGGCCGACCTGGTCGCGCTACCGGTGGTCGTGTTCCAGATCGTTGCGGTCATCGTGTTCTCCGTTATCACGATCATGCACTACCCCTTGTGGTCCCCGGTCGACGAGGGGGCTCATTTCGACAACATCGTCTACATCGCCGAACACGGTTCGTATCCCATCCTGGGTAAGGCACTTGCAAGCGAGCAGGAACTCGCCATTGGCAAAGGCGTGTATCCCAAGCGCACAACCGTGAACCCTCGTACCGATGGCCTTTCCGGGCTCTCGTACGAAGCCTTTCAGCCCCCGCTCTACTACTACCTGGCCACCCCGTTGTTCTTTGTCACGGGGAATTATCACTCCAAGGCCATCGTCCTGCGCTTCTTCGGCCTGTTTCTCCTCGCTGTGTCCATCGCGCTCTTTGCCCGTCTCAGTCGGCATGTGCTCAGGGAACGTTGGCTGCTGGGACTGGCGGGTGGGCTCGTGGTCTTCCTCATGCCGGGGATCATCGTCCGGATGGTCACGATCTCAAACCTGAATCTGGCGGTGCCGTTGTCCATCCTCACCGTTACCGAACTGTGGATCGCCTGGCAACGCCGGTCCTCACTGCGACTCCTGGGCTGCGGCTTTCTGGTGGGGTGCGGTGTGCTGACCGATCTTTACCTCGTCGAGTTGGTTCCCGTGCTGGCACTCGTGGTGATAGCGGTCCTCCGGCAGAACCGACGAACGCGAGACCTTCTCAATGCGATCTCAGCAGCCGTGATCGCCGGCCTGACCGTGCTCCCCTGGCTGATTTTCAACGAGATCAAGTATCACTCGCTGACCGCCAGCGCCATCGCCAAACGGGAGCAAGTATCGATCGTCAACCCGAACCACGTCCATGACACAATTGGTCAGATCCCTGGACTGACGGTGCAGAGCCTGTTCCAGCCGTTACTGCCCCAGGAGTGGGACGTCCGATTCATCGGCCATAGTCCGTGGGCATACCTGGCTTCAATTTTTCAGATCCTCCTCATTCCCGGAGCGGTGGTGTTGACGATCGCACTGGGCCGGCGCTTGGCCCTCACCGGATATTGGCTCCTGATCGTCCCCTGGGTGTGCAACCTCGGGGTCTGCTGGTATATCGATATAGGCCAGCAATGGGTGACGGGCTCGATGGTCGCTCGCTACACGTACCCCACACTGCCCTTCATCGGTCTCTTTATCGTGGCCGCGCTACTCGTCATCTTTCGTGCCGTACGCCCATTGGTGACCTCGATATGCGTATCGTCAGCCTTCCTGGTTGGTTTGTGGATTTTCTTGGTTCCGAACATCCACGCCACATGATCCATCTTCATCCCGCGGAGCGGTCGCGGGCACGGGATGTGTATTGCGATCCTATTACGGCGTAAGTGGTCCGTATAGCCTGACGGACCACGTCGCTTGTCGGGGTCAGATCAAGGAGTGCGACCTTGCCCTGGGGGATCAGAAGACGCAGTTTGGACATGGAGATGGGTGAGCACCATGGCGCGGGCCGGCGTCAGAGCGCGCCCAGCGATCTGTTGCAGCCCCCAGAACCCGCACCGATCGCGGAGCGTCTCGAGAGCGTCGCTCGAAACCACGGCTGGGCGTGGCCCATCGGACTGGCCGCGGTCGGAGTGATCGTCGCCACCGTTGTTGCCGCAGTTCGCCGACAACTCGATCTCAACACCTATCTCTTGGGGGGCCAACACGCCTTCAGTACCGATCTCTATCGCGTCGTCTATCCGCCCACTCACCTCGGTTTCACCTACCCCCCATTTGCCACGTTGTGGTTCGTACCATTCACGCACCTGCCCAGTCGTGTGGACCAAGTCCTTTTCACATGGTTGAGCCTGGCGGTGCTGTTCGCTTTGTTGGCCGTCTGCCTGCGAGTTACCTGTCCTCGCCTTGAGCGACGGACCGTGGCGTGGTGGGCGCTTCTCCTCTTGACTCCGGCCGGTCTGCTCGATCCGACTCGCGAAACCCTCGTCCTTGGTCAGATAAACATTCTCCTGGCAGCCGCGGTCACGGCGGACATGACGCTCATACGACCTCAGCGCAGAGGCGTCCTCGTGGGGTTGGCGGCAGCAATCAAGATGACGCCGATTCTCTTGATCCCGTACCTCGTGTTGACACGCCAGACGGGGGCTTGGCGGCGCGCGCTCGGGGCCTTCGTGGCCGCCGGCGCAATCGCCGCCGCCGCCTCGCCTGGGGCGTCATGGATCTACTGGACTCGTGACGCGTGGGGTCCCAATCGAGCGGGATGGCTCCCGTGGATCGGCAATCAGGGGGCCGTCGCAATCGTCGAGCGCCTCTTTCACCACACGCTCTCCACCGTTCCACTGTTCGCACTTTGTGCCGGGATCGTCGGGGTTGGCCTCTATCTCGCCGTGAAGCTCTACCAGCCGTCTTTGCCGATGCTCGGCTTTCTTGTGATGGAAGTCACCGAATCGCTGGCCTCTCCCGTTTCATGGGCACATCACATGATCTGGGTGATCCCTCTGATCGCCTGGCTGGTGTTGGCCGTCGATCGACCGAAGCATGGTGCGTGGTGGGCGGTCGCCGTGAGCGCCGTCTTCTTCGCGGCGCCGATCTGGTGGGTACCGCACGGTCCCCACGTGAAGTACGCCGGGCACGGATGGTCCATGCTTCTGGCGGGCTCATTCTTCATCGTCCTGGTCGCGATCCTGGTCGCATCGTCGGTGCGCGTTGCTGCCCGCCGGGGGGCAGCCGGTCGGTTTCTTCAATCCGGCTGATCCGTGACACCTCCGGACCCGGTTACCGGAGGGGCTGGGCCACTCTGGGCCCGGATGCTGCACCCGATCGCCGGCATCTGGCAAGCACCGCTGAGCCTCGAAGCTTTGCAATGGCCGGTGGGTGTCGCCGGCGCCGGGGGGGATGGGTGGTGTAATAGGGGGTGGCACAGCGACTGCCTCTGCAACGAGCCCCTCTCGGAGGAGTATTGCGCTCATGACGTCACCGCACAGCGAGCTCCTGGCCCGACACAAGGCGGTCATGCCCAAATGGCTGACGCTCTACTACGACGAGCCGCTCGAACTGGTGAGCGGGCAGGGTCGTCACGTCTTCGACGGAGAGGGCAATCGCTACCTCGACTTCTTTGGCGGCATTTTGACCACCAGCGCCGGTTACAACGTGCCCGAAGTGGTCGATGCCATTCGAGAGCAGGCGGGGCGCATGCTCCACTCCTCCACGCTGTACCTGATCCGTCCGATGGTCGAGCTGGCCGAGAGGATCGCTCGACTTTCGACCATTCCCGACGCCAAGGTCTTCTTCGTCAACTCGGGGACAGAAGCAGTCGAGACGGCCCTGCTCCTCTCGTGCACCGCCCGTGCCTCGAACCAGGTGCTGGCGGTGCGGCACAGCTACCACGGTCGATCGTTCGCGGCGCTGTCGGTCACTGGAAACAGGGCCTGGTCGGCGTCGAGCCTGAGTCCTCTGGCGGTCAGCTACGTGCAGAGCGGCTACCGCCTCAGAAGTCCGTTTGGTCCGTTGGCGGACGAGGACCTCACGCGGGCATGTGTGCGCGACCTGCGCGAGGTGATCGAGACCACCACGGCCGGCGATGTGGCGTGCCTGATCGCCGAGCCGATCCAGGGCGTCGGGGGCTTTGTCGTGCCGCCCGACAGATTTTTCGGAGCCATGAAAGAGGTGCTCGACGAATACGGCATCCTCTTCGTCTCAGATGAGGTGCAGACGGGCTGGGGACGCACAGGCGAGCACTTTTGGGGATTCCAAGCGCACGACCTCGTGCCGGATCTGGTGACCTTCGCCAAGGGCTTGGGGAACGGACTTGCCATGGGTGGGGTGGTCGGGCGCGGCGATCTCATTGATTCGGTAGAAGCCAACTCCATATCTACATTCGGCGGCAATCCGTTGGCCTCCGCTGGTGCGCTGGCCAACCTCGAGTATCTGCTGAGCCATGACCTCCAGGGAAACGCCCTCAAGGTGGGCAGCTTCCTCCTCCACGAGCTCGAAGCCCGCATAGGGCACCTCGGCGTGGTGGCTGATGTCCGGGGTAAAGGACTCATGATCGGCATAGAGCTGGTCGAGCCGGGAGGAATTATTCCAAGTCGGGCCCGGGCGAAAGAGGTTCTCGAAATGTGCCGCCACCAGGGATTGCTCGTCGGTCAAGGGGGACTCTACGGTAACGTGCTGCGGATCGCTCCGCCCATGAGCGTGACCCTCAATGAGGCGAGGGACGCAGTGGGGATCCTGACCGACGCCTTGGAATCGGTTGAACGGGCGGCCCCCTAAGCAAAGGGGCTTCCTCGCCGCCCGTCACATTGTCCCGGGCTTCGCACGTCGTCTGGCTCGTCGGCTGACTCTTCGTATCCCCAGCCCGCCGGCCACGACGAGTATCCCGGCTACGGTCGCCCAGGTAGGCCACGTGGATTGTCCATTGGGGTGACCGGGGTTACCCAGATCGGCGGTGAACGCCTTGAGGCTTTCGGGGAACTTCCCGTCGGTGATGGCATCCACCTGACCAGGAACGTCAAAGTTGAAGTAGCTCTCGTACACCACATCGTTGGCGGGGGCCTTCATCCAGTCGAGGAACTTGTTGATGTACACCGGGTCGTCGCCCAGACCTGCACCACTGCTGGTCAAGGCGACACCCCACTCCGGGATGGCCAAGGGCTTTCCCTCGGTGGCAGCGAACTTCTGCGCCAATTTCA
>Ga0307372_10001511_pt1 | contig 40495 bp, 37 predicted proteins | sample OX1MG_FD_202533 | JGI IMG/M metagenome (GOLD analysis project Ga0307372, IMG submission 202533) | Soil microbial communities from Risofladan, Vaasa, Finland - OX-1 | ecosystem: Environmental > Terrestrial > Soil > Coastal area > Acid sulfate soil | place: Finland: Risofladan, Vaasa | collected...
ATACCAGTCAAGCATGTAGCGGCTGTGGCACCGTTCGCAAGAAAGAACTCTCCGAACGGTGGCATTCTTGCGAGTGCGGAACCGAACTGGATAGGGACCACAACGCCGCCGTCAACATACTACGGCTCGGAAGAAGCCAACAGGCGTCATAACCTGTAGAAGCCCCTGCATTCATGCATGGGGTACTTCACAGTTAGGTGTACTACAAAGTGACATATATTACAGGTGGTAGGGACCGGTTTACCGCGTCCGCTGCCCTATCCATGAAAACATTTGACAGAACCACAGTGGACACAGTAAACCGGTTTACCGCGTCCGCTGCCCTATCCATGAAAACATTTGACAGAACCACAGTGGACACAGTAAACCGGTTTACCGCGTCCGCTGCCCTATCCATGAAAACATTTGACAGAACCACAGTGGACACAGTAAACCGGTTCAGACTGGTATAATACATAGTTTGAGGTGAAAAACAACATATGACAGTGATTAGTGAGGCTGAACAGATGGCTGAGGCAACGCCCAAAGATTTGCATGCATATCTCGTGACGCTGGTGAAACAGGCAGCCAACGTATATCTTACACAGGAAAAGATAGATTTTGATGTTGATCAGTTGCCAATAGATTTACGTTTCTCCGCACAGGCCAGTTTTGGCGACTACTCCATGCCAGTTATGGCATGGGCCAGCAAAAAGATGCTCGGACGCCCACCGATGTCAATTGCCGAGACGCTGGCAACCATTTTGCGCGAGATGAATATTCTCGATATTCAAGAGATTACCGTCACAAAACCCGGCTATCTCAACATTCGGCTGAACCGTGCCGTGGTGGGACAGACCATTATAAAACATGTAATGGCTGATGGTGCCGATTTTGGACACAACGAAATCGGCCTTGGCACCAAAGTGGTGATTGAACATACCAATATCAATAGCAACAAAGCTGCCCACGTCGGTCACTTGCGCAACTCGTGTATCGGCGACACCGTTGTTCGTATGCTGCGTTCGCAAGGCTACACGGTGGAGGCAGAAAACTATATTGACGATTCTGGCGTCCAGGTCGCCGATGTCGTCGTTGGTTTCACGCTATTGCATCAGGGCAAACTGGACTTGCCCGAAGGCAATCAACAACTCCCGCATGAGTCTTTTGACTACTTTTGTTCACGAGTGTATGTCGCGGTTGGCAAAGCCTACGATGAGAATCCCGAACTCTTACGTTTGCGTAAAACAGTCCTGCACGCTATCGAACACGGCGCGGAACCGGAAAATGGGCCGGATTATCCAGTCATTGCGGCTGATATATCCCATCAGATCGTCGAGGCACATCTGAAAACGATGGCACGCTTGAACGTATCCTATGACCTGCTCACATGGGAATCCGCCATTCTGCACGCCGACCTCTGGAAACGCACCTTCGAGATGCTGCGCAACCATAACCTGTTAGAAAAACCAGAGACAGGCAAATCGGCTGGCTGCTGGATTCTGCCCTTTGGGGATGGCGAATCACAGACGGAAGAGGGCGACCGCACCACCGACAAAATTCTTGTCAGAAGCGATGGCACGGCAACGTATACCGCCAAAGACATTTCTTATCAACTGTGGAAATTCGGTTTGTCGGATAATCCTGAAATTGACGTACAGTTTCACTTCGTACCCTGGGGTCGCCAGCAGGATGGCCGCCTCCTCTGGACAATGCGCACGCCACAGGATAGCCCCGTGACCAATGAAGAAGGCGATCCGAAACGCTTTGGGCATGCCAAAAAAGCTATGAACGTGATTGACGTGCGCCAATCGTATCCACAACAGGTGGTTTACGAAAGTTTGCGCCGCCTGGGCTTTGTCGAACAGGCCGACAACTCGGTTCACCTGTCCTACGAAGTCGTAACGCTTTCGGCAGCGACGGCAGCCAGTCTCGGTGTAGATACTTCCGATGGGCGCGATTTCTACCCCATGTCCGGGCGCAAAGGCATTGAAATCAAAGCCGACGACCTGATTAACGCGGCAAAAACCAGAATGCTGGCGGCTAAACCCGACCTGGATGATGAAACAGCGGCCATTCTGGCGGCATCCGCGATTCGCTACTTCATGGTGCGCTACAATCTGCAACAGGTAATCGCGCTCGATATGGATGAGGCCTTGCGTCCGAACGGCGATACGGGTGTCTACCTGCAATATGCCTATGCGCGTGCCAATAGCATCCTGCGCCGCCTGGAAGAGGCCAATTACGCAATACCCGAACAGCTAGAGACGTTGCCCGATCAGCTTGAACAGAGCGAGTGGGAATTGCTGCGCCACATTGACGCCTATCCACGCAATCTGGTCGAGGCAAGCGCACAACTTGCCCCTTCAATGCTCGCTGCTTATATCTATGACCTTGCCACGCACTTCAGCGACTTTTACGAACACACGCCGCCCATTCTCAAAGAGACCGATGAGCGCGTCAAAACATTCCGCGCCTCCGTGGTACAGGCAACAGTGCAAACAATGGATAATGCCCTGCGTGTCCTGGGCTTCGTGCCGCTCGAACGCATTTAATAATGTGTACGTCAATATGGAATGATGCAACAAAACAGCTAGCATGCTAGCTGTTTTGTTGCATCATTCCATATTGACGTATGTATTCCCTATCGCCCCTCAAATTCCGCGTTCAATGGTGCAATAACCTCGTCCGCCAGTCTGTGAACGATGTTTTCGGGATAAGGCGCTCGCAAGTTCAAAATGATGTGCGTTGCGCCAGCCTCGATATACGGTCGCATACCATCAACGGCTTCGCCCACATTCTGATAGTTGATCGGCCACTGGATAGAACGCTCGATAGTTTTGGGGTCGCGTCCAATAGCCGCGCAATGCTCATCAAGCACCTCGCTTTTGTGGCGAAATGTCTCAACATCGCCGCCGGCAAAGTTCCAGATACTGGCATATGTGGCAACAACTCGCAGCGTTAACTTCTCACCGCTGCCACCAATGACGAATGGCGGGTATGGCTTCTGCACAGGCTTCGGCTCACAGAGAGCGTCTTTCAACTGGTAATATTTACCGTCAAAATTTGCCCGTGTCTCTGTCCAGAGAAGCTTAATCACTTCGCATGCCTCACCAAGCCGGCGGATACGCTCGCCAGGAGTATAGAGAGGAATGCCGTACATGGTATGTTCCATCTCGTTCCAACCAGCGCCGATGCCAAAGTCGAGACGGCCATGCGAGATAATATCAACCGTTGTAGCGATGTTGGCAAGCACTGCTGGATGGCGGTACGTATTCCCTGTCACCATCAAACCCAGGCGTAGATGCTCAGTACGAGCGGCTAATGCACCCAGCAATGTCCAGCCCTCTAATTCGGGGCCGGTTGGGTCTGGCCCTAATGGAATAAAATGATCAAATGCCCAGGCGTGTTCGATAACAGGAATGCTATCCGCCTCTTCCCAAACGCGGAGTATGTCGTCATAGGTGGTGTTCTGCTGGGCGGTTTTGATACCAAAATGAAGTCTCATTAACTAAATTACCTTTCTAAATAGCTTGTGTTTTCCAGGATATTGCCATAGTAGAAGCATATCACACTATATAGTATCATATGTGGTAGGTTAGATTTGGCACCGGCATCCATTCATCAGACGCCGGGGAAAAAATCGTCAAACTATCGTTGGCAGAGTGCCATCAGGAGGGTATCAGAAGAATGAGTAAACCGGTCTATTACGACGCGGATGCCGACCTTTCCATTGTGCAACACAAAAATTTGGCTTTTATTGGCTATGGTAATCAAGGGGCCGCGCAATCACACAATCTGCGCGATAGCGGCGTACAGGAAATTCGCATTGGCAACCGCGACGACTCTTACAAAGAGGCGGCACTTGCAGACGGCTTCCATGTTGTATCTATAACCGAAGCAGCAGCCTGGGGCGATGTCGTGTTCCTGCTCATTCCCGATGAAGAGCAACCTCAGGTCTTCAACGAATTGATCGCGCCAAACATGCAATCTGGCGCAACGCTTGTCGTCGCATCGGGCTACAACGTCAACTTCAACCTGTTCAACATACCGGAAACGATTGACGTTATTATGGTTGCTCCACGTATGATTGGCGCAGGAGTACGCGAACGCTATCTACGCAAAGAACCTTACCCGTGCTTCGTTTCAGTCGAACGCGACCAGAGCGGTACGGCAATGCAACTGGCGCTCTCGATTGCGTGCGGCATTGGCGCGACAAAAGGCGGCGCGGTGCAATCATCGGTACGTGAAGAGGCGGCGCTCGACCTGTTCTCAGAACAGGCAATATGGCCCGCTATCTTTGCCGCTTTCCGGGCAGCCTATGACGTATTGCACGCGGCAGGCTTCAGTGACGAGGCCATTCTCAATGAGATGTACCTCTCGAAAGAACCCGCCGAGGTGTTTGAGCGCATGGCGGATCAGGGGTTGTTCGGCCAACTCACGCTGCATTCGCGCACCAGCCAGTACGGACAATTACGCAACCTCGCCGCCGATGATGGAGCATGGATACGCGACCGTTTTCAGCACGTGCTGGAAGATGATATCCTTTCAGGCCGCTTCGCCCGCGAATGGTCCAATGTACAGGCAAAAGGCCAGGCACAACTGGAGCAATTGCGAGCGCAAGCCTTGCAAAGTCCGATTGCCCAGGCGGAAAGTAGAGTTAAACAGAGTAATCAAGAGTAGAGGAGACAATCCATCGCCAGCAAGCACGCTTACTGGCGATGGATTGTCTCCTCTACTCTTGATTACTCAATGGCCCATGCTTTGCCATCTGGCCCGGCAGTAAGCACGAATGGCCCTTTATCGGTAATCGCTATGGTATGCTCAAAATGGGCGCTGGGCTTACCATCTCGCGTAACAATTGTCCAATAATCCGGTCGCAACATGATAGCGTTTGTTCCCATGTTGACCATTGGCTCAATAGCAATAACATAACCCGGCTTCAAAGGGAAATCCGCTATCTGCGGTGTATAGTAATTCGGTACTTGCGGGCTTTCCCACAGTGCACGCCCGATGCCGTGACCAACCAACCCTTCAACTACAGAGAAACCAGCATTTTTGACGAATTGTTCCATCTCTCTGGCAATTTCACTCCACTTCGTGCGTTGCGGTATCAACTCGATTGCCAGCTTTAACGCTTCTTCGGTCACATCAAGCAATCGTTGCACCTCTGGTTTGATTGTCCCAACAGGTACAGTTACAGCTGCATCACCGCACCAACCATCCAACTTGCAACCAATATCTATACTGACAATATCGCCATCACGCAATACACGTTTTCCAGGGATACCATGCACAATCTCGTTATTGACGGAGATACAGGCCGCGGCAGGAAACGGCACATTGCCCGTAGCACTCGGCACGCCCTTGAACAGGGGCAAGGCATGATTTTTCTCAATAAATAGCTCGACAGCTTCATTCATTTCGGCGGTCGAAACGCCCGGTTTCGCCATTTCGGCGGCAAACTGGTGCGCTTGCCAGACCAACAAGCCCGCCTTCCGCATTTCAGCGATTTCTTGCCCAGACTTCATGTATACCATTGGAAAGTCCCTTCGTTTGTTCTTTCTTTAACTTGCAACACCAGAACGTTCACCCACATCTTGCCTGTGGTGCCATTCCAGTAAATCACTGGTTGTCACTGTAAAATAGCGGTTGAAATACGCTAATAGCTGGTCAATGGTGTGATAATCAATGCGCTTGCTCCGTCCTGTATTCAATGCGGATAGTACACTGAGCGATACGCCACTTTCATTTGCCAGTTGTCGCAGACTCAACGCCGACTTCCCCTGTCGTGCGCGTTCCACATTTACCCTCGCTAATAGCAACCTGAGCATACAGTTAATGGTCATTGTTCTTTCCCTCCTCTAGTGACATCCCATTACAACACGTTATGACATAAATATATACTGTATGTTATGACATGTCAATACGATTCGGGTCAAATTCACTCGCATACATGATACCTGCTAGAACACCTTCCCTCATATGCTCCACTCTGTGCTACAATACAGTTACACTACGTCAGGTATCAGTCCTTCCAGACGAAATGGGCCAAAGCTATGAGTGTTGAGACAAAAAATTATGATATCTATAACCTGAAAACAGGTCAGCTGGCAGCGAGCATCAGTACTGATGGAATTGTGCAAAGCGCAGGTGACACCGAGGCGGTAGCAGCATTGCAGAAGCTGATGCAACGTGAAATCGTGATCCTCGAACATCAAATTGATGTTGATCCGCAAAATACAGACGAAGAATATGAACCCTATCCCGAAGAGAACATGTGCTATTTTGGCGTGGTAACGCTTCGTCCTGACGATCCTTCTTATTTCAAAGCCTTCCTGCGCCGACTTCCTTACATCAGCTTTTACGAGGCCCGACCATCAGACGCATAAAATGGAACCGGTCATACTGGAGTACAAACTATGATACCATTCGCTTTTATCATCACTGCCATTGGACTGGGATTAGCGTATGCCGCCGCACCCGGGGCAGTCAACACCGAGGCCGTCCGGCGTGGAGCAACGCACGGCGCACGCTCTACCTTGCTGGTTGAAAGTGGCTCGCTGATTGGTGATTTGCTCTGGGCAATTCTTGCCTTGACCGGTGTCACAGTGCTTGCACAACACCTTGCCGTGCAGATTGTACTGGGCATTGTCGGTGGCTGTTTCCTGCTGCGTATGGCATGGCTAGCTCTCCATGAAGCATTCTTCCGGCGTGATGCTTCGTCAACCAATCCATCATCAACGCGAGGTGATTTCGCGACCGGCGTCGTTTTCGGTCTGGCAAATCCCGTCGGGTTGGCCTTCTGGTCAGGATTGGGCAGCAGCATAGTAGCATCGGGGGTGAGCGGTATTCAGTTCGTATTTTTCTTTGCCGGCTTTTTCGTTGGCGCGGTTCTCTGGTGTATTGGTATCGCCGCCGCGTTTCGCTGGGGTGGTCGCTGGATTCGCCCGGCAATGTTTCGCTGGATTAACGCGCTCTGTGGCCTCGCGCTCGGCTACTTCGGCATCCGCGTGCTATGGACTACCTTGCAAGCATGGCTGGAACATCAAACTTTTTCATCGCTGAAGCCTGTGCGCTGATGGTAAATAAAAATCCGGGGAATCCGTGAAATGCAAGTTACAAAGCGATGCCAATAATCTCCCGCACATCCTCTATCCCCTCGTCGCGCATAAACGCCTCAATCCCCTCGATAATCTCAACTCCAGCACGAGGATTGACGAAGTTGATAGTGCCTATTTGAATGGCCGAGGCACCAGCCATGAGAAATTCAAGCGCATCGCTGGCGTTAGTGATACCGCCGAGACCGATAATCGGAACGTGGGGATGGGTCGAGTGCAATTCGCGGGCGACTTCGTAAACCATGCGCAGAGCGATGGGCTTGACCGCCGGACCCGATAGCCCTCCGGTAGTATTGGCTAGGGTTGGGCGGCGAGCATGGATATCTATACTGAGGCCAGTGATGGTGTTGATAAGCGAGATAGCATCTGCTCCAGCCGATGCGGCAGCTATCGCAGTTGGACGCACATCACCCATATTTGGCGAGAGTTTGACAATGAGCGGTAACGTTGTTTCTCTGCGCACAGCAGCAGTGACACTCGCGACTGCTCCTGGGCTATCCCCGAAGACGGCTCCGCCTTCCTGCACATTGGGACAGGAGACATTGACTTCGATACCTGCGACGCCTGGCACGCCTTCAAGATATTCCGCGATTTGCACGAATTCTCTGACGGTTTCGCCCGCGATATTGACAATCACAGGCGTTTCCCATGTCTCCCAGATAGGCGCGTATTTTTCAACGACTCGATGCACACCTGGATTTTGCAATCCAATCGCATTCAACATGCCAGATGCGGTTTCCCACGTGCGTGGATGCGCGTTACCAGAACGGGAATGCAGTGTCGTTCCCTTGCAAACAATAGCTCCCAGTCGTTGTATCTCGGCTATTTTCGCATATTCGAGGCCATAGCCAAAAGTGCCAGCCGCCGTCATGACCGGATTTTTGAGCAACAGGCCACTTTTATGCCGTGGAGCAAGTTCCGTTTGCAGGTTCATTGCCAGCTTGCCTACTTTCCCACCTTATCTGTACGAGTTGATTTCCGCCCTTAATTGTTCTGTCGCATGTCGAGCAGCCTGCGCAAAATCACGCTCTTTCAAGGCGAAAATGATGCTGCGTGATGCGCTGATAATCATACCCCAACCACGGCTATCTTTGCCAGCATTCACAATTGCCGCGACCTCGCCGCCTTGCGTTCCAATGCCTGGTATGAGTACCGGCATATCACCAATAATGGCTCGTACTTTGCGCAAATCCGCTGGATACGTCGCGCCAACGACCACGGCGCAATTCCCATTCGTGTTCCACGTTTGCGCCACATGACGTGCTACCACCTGATAAAGCGGCTCTCCCGCATCGCCGACGCGCAAGTCTTGAAACTCGCTCGCGCCAGGATTGGATGTTTTCGCTAATACAATGATACCCTTTTCTTTACGTGCCAGGAAAGGAGCCAGCGCCTCCTTGCCAAGATACGGATGAACGGTAATTGCGTCAGCGCCGATAATATCAAAAGCTGCCGCTACATACCCAGGGTTAGTACTGCCAATATCAGCCCGTTTCGCGTCTAGAATGACGGGGATATGCGGATATACCTCGTGAATGTAGTGTACCGTTTGAATCAATGCGCGTAACCCATTATTCCCTTGCGCCTCATAAAAGGCCGCGTTCGGTTTGTACGCGCATACAAGATCATGCGTCGCGTCAATGATCTCGCGGTTGAAGGCAAACACAGCATCTTCTATAGACCTGCCCTGTTTGACGCTTGCTGGAAGCTGAGCATAGTCCGAGTCTAAGCCAACGCAAACAAGCGTATTCTGTTGCCAGCATTGTTCCAGTTTCGCAATAAACATAGTGATATCCCTTCTTCAATGGCCGGGCGAGGACAAGATATTCGTTCATAGTAGGGGCGACGGCTTGTCCTCGCCCGCCCCCTACTATCCTACCTGTTGTTTCGCCAGGAATGCCCGGCCTTTGCCTAAATTCGTATTGATTGGTACACCCGCCTTACAAAACGGACAATCTGTCGCAGCGAAAGTTTCAAGATTGATATGTATCAACGATTGAAGAGGGACATTACCAACATCCGCAGGTTGCACGTTGCCGCGATTGCAAAGTGCGCTCAAGCCTACGACATTGCCGCCATGCCGCCGAATCAATTCGATAACTTGACGAACCGAACCGCCGGTTGTCAACACATCCTCGACAACCAGAATATTTTTGCCGGGGATATAGTTGTCGTATCCACGATGAAACGAGAACGTTTTATCAGGGCTATCGTTATCCTTTTCAGCATAGATTGCCAGCGTCTCACCCGACGAACGACGAGCATTGAGCGCGTGCGCAACCCATTGCGAAAGGACGATTCCGCCCAGTACCGGGCCAACAACTGCATCTATCTGCTCCGCATCATACGGACGTGCCATTAATTCGCAAAGAGCCGAAATGGTTTGTGTGTGCAGGTACAGAGCATCTTTGTTGATATAGACGGAGCTATGCCGACCGGAGCTATAGACGAAATGGCTGTCGCTGATAATCGCGCCGACATCGGCAAACATTTGCATAATCTTTGGATCGTTTATACGGTTTACATCGTTCATACTTTTATCACTGCTCTCCTCTCAACTCGTTTTCCCTGTGGCGCTCCAATGATGGTGCCATCGCGATAGACAAGGTTGCCGCGCAAGAATGTGGCTACCGAGCGACCAATAAACTCCGTTCCCTCAAAGACAGACCATTGATTTTTCGTGAATAGATGCTCTTTTTTCACTGTCCAGGATTGAGCGGTATCAACCACCACGATATCGGCGTCTTTGCCAATCTCAATGCCGCCTTTTTGCGTGAAACCAAAAATCTGGGCGATATGCTGAGAGGTCACTTGCGCGATACGCAATAGCCCTTCCTCTAGAGTCTCTCGCCCGAATTGCTGCACCCAGCCAGTCAGCAAAACGGGCAACGCCTCCTGGAAACCAGGGATGCCTGACGCCACTTCCCAGGCACTCGTGCGCTCTTTTTCTGCCAGTGTATGGGGAGCATGGTCGGTACAGACGGTATCAATAGTGCCATCGCGTAACAATTGCCACATCTGCTGCTGCACAGTTGGAGCGCGTAGTGAAGGGGAAACATTGATCAGGTTGCCATAGCGTGCGTAATCGTCAGTATTCAACGAGAGATGGAACGTGACAACCTCACCGTACACATCTACGCCAATGCTACGGCCAAAAGCAATGGCCGCAAATTCTTCGGGCGTAGATTGGTGCAACAGGTAAAGCTTGACGTTAAACTGTTTCGCCAGCGCAATCATCTCAAGCACAGAAGTCAGCACGACCGAATGGTTGCGTGCCTCGCTCCACGCTGCCGGATCACTTCTGCCCAGAGTAGCGCGATACTGATGCGTGAAATAGTCCACCAGTTCCTGATTTTCCGCGTGAATAAGCGCCATGATGCCACGCTTACCCAGAATTTCAAAAACACGTGCGATATCGCTGATACGTGGAATGGTGGTTGGCGTCGAGGCATGGCCGGCGGCGAATATTTTGACGCCGGTAATCAGGTCGGTATCAATCTGTCGCAGTTCGTCAATATCCTCAAGCGCGGTACCCATATTAATGGCGAAGTCGGTGTATGACCTGCCTGTATAGCGTGCAATTTGCTCTTGAACACGGGCAACCGTCGTCGTTGGCGGCTTCGTATTCGGCATATCGCAAATTGTCGTAAAACCGCCCGCGATACCAGCCCGCGTGCCGTGCGGAATATCCTCTTTGTAATCCAGCCCCGGCTCGCGCATATGTCCATGCACTTCGATCAGACCGGGAAGCAGGTATTTGCCGCGAAAATCATAGAGATTGCCAGTATTGCCAGTATCCTGTGGAAAACCCTCTTCTATGCGAACAATTTTGCCATTTTGCACATGAATCGTTCCCTGTAGAATTGTATCGGGCAATACAATGGAACCGATAAGCCGGGTGGAACTCGTTGACATGCTATAACTCCTCTATTGATATGCGTTCCAAGACTTGATAGGAAGAGTCGCAAGGTCTTTTGCTACAATTGCCTTCACAAAGAGACGCGCCTGTTTTATTTTCGTGAACAGGGGAATGCCGCGGTCAATCGCATAGCGGCGCATAGCATAATCGTCATCCACATCTTTCTGAATATACCTGTCCACGATATTGATGGCAAGGTCAATCTTGTTGTCGCCGAAGTATTCCAGTACATTCGGTGATTGCTGCTCATGGATTTTATAGAGCATCGTTGCCTCAATACCATGCGCCCGTAAAAAGGCGCACGTTTTTTCCGTGGCATAAAGCGGAATATTGAGTGTTGCCAGTAATTTGGCACTCTCTAAAAACTTCGCCTTCTTATCGTCGCCGCCAAGGCTGATGAAAATGCCCTTTTTCGGTATACTGCCACCTGTGGCAAGTATCGCCTTGAGATAAGCTTCCTCCACATCATCGCCAAAGCACGCTACCTCACCCGTAGAAGCCATCTCGACGCGCAGAGCAGGATCGGCTCCCGTCAGGCGCGAAAATGAGAACTGCGGTGCCTTGACTGCTGTAAAGGCAATCTCTGGCATCGTCACTACCGGTATATGCTCCTCGAACAGCGCATCCACAAACAGTTCTATCATGTTGACGCCCATTACCTTCGAGATAAACGGGAAGGTGCGCGATGCTCTCAAGTTGGCCTCAATCACATAAACCTGGTTATCTTTCGCCAAAAACTGGATGTTAAACGGGCCTGTGATTGCCAATGCTTGCGCGATTGCCCGGCCCACCGCCTCTATCTTGCTCTGTGTCTCTGCATTGATGTTTTGTGGCGGCAATACAATGGTCGCATCGCCGGAATGCACGCCCGCGTTCTCAATATGTTCTGCGATAACGAAGGCTTTGATTTCGCCATACTGTGCTACCGCGTCCAATTCGATCTCTTTGACCTTCTCAAAGAACTTGGAGACAGTTACAGGATGCTCTGGCGAAACGGCAGCCGCCTCCCTGGTATATTGCTCCAATTCCTCTTGCGTATAGCAGATATGCATTGCATTGCCAGACAGCACATAGGATGGACGCACCAACACTGGATAACCAACGCGCTCAGCAAAACGGGTCAGTTCCGCCGTATCCACGAAGGCATCCCAGGCGGGTTGGCGAATATCCAGCGTGTCTAGCAGGTGCGAAAACTTGTTGCGGTCTTCGGCCCGATCAATGTTTGTGGCAGTAGTTCCCAACAGAGGAATACCGTAGTTATGTAAAGCTTTCGCCCGGTTGTTGGGCGTTTGCCCACCAACAGAAACGATCACACCATAGGGCGACTCAAATTCACAGATATCGGCGATACGCTCAAAGGTCAATTCCTCAAAATAGAGGCGATCCGAAGTGTCGTAATCCGTCGAGACCGTTTCGGGATTGCAGTTAATAACTATAGAGTGCTTCGCATATTTTTTCAGCGCGTCCACTACACTGACGCTCGTCCAGTCAAATTCGACCGAGGAACCGATACGATAGGGGCCTGAACCAAGCACTACAACCCCTGTATCATGCAGAGGTTCCACATCGTGATGCTGCCCATTGTAGGTCATGTAGAGATAATTGGTCTCCGAACTGAACTCCGCGGCAAGCGTATCTATCTGGAACACCGATGGCGTGACACCTAGCTGTTTGCGCAAAGCCCGAATCTCCAGGCCCGTTTTACCAACCAGTTCTCCAATACGCTTATCAGAGATGCCCATCTGTTTCAATGTGCGCAAACGCTCCTCTGAGAGATTCTGGTCTGCTCGCAAACATTGCTCACCATCCACGATTTGCTGAATACGCTGCAAAAACCAGGGGTCAATGCCGGTAATGTCGGCTATTTTCGCAATAGAGATATTGTTGCGCATCGCCAGCGAAAGCGCGAACATGCGTTTCGGCGTCGGGGTATAGAGGAACTTATCAATCGCCTCGTCCACCGTCTCGTTCTCGGCAAAGACTTTCTCGGAGGTCACTCCCTCAAAATCCAGGTCAAGCATACGAATGGCTTTCTGATAAGCCTCCTCAAACGTTCTACCGATGCCCATCACTTCGCCCACTGATTTCATGCCGGTGCCGATAGTTTCATCTACGCCTTTGAATTTCTCTAAATCCCAGCGCGGTATCTTGACCACGACGTAATCCAGGCTTGGCTCGAAACAGGCTTGCGTAACGCCCGTCACTTTGTTGGTGATATCTGTCAAACCATAGCCAAGCGCGAGTTTGGCGGCGACATAGGCCAGTGGATAGCCCGTCGCTTTGCTTGCCAGAGCAGAACTGCGCGAGAGACGGGCGTTGACCTCGATCACATAATAATTCAGTGTGCGCGGGTGCAGTGCGAACTGGACATTGCATTCTCCCACAATGCCCAGGCTGCGCACAATCGTTGTCGCCGCCGTGCGTAACGTGTGGTATTCCGCGTTGTTGAGCGTCTGGCTAGGTGCCACCACGATAGACTCACCTGTGTGAATGCCCAGCGGGTCCATATTTTCCATGTTGCAGACGGTTATGCAATTATCGAAAGCATCGCGCACCACCTCGTACTCGACCTCTTTGTAGTGATGCAGGTATTGTTCAATCAGCACCTGTGGGGCAAAGGCCAGTGCGCCGCTCACGATATGCTCCAACTCCTGCACACTACCAGCAATGCCCGAACCCTGGCCGCCGAGTGCGAACCCTGCACGCACCATCACCGGAAAGCCTATCTCCATGGCGATGCCAGTAGCATCTTCGAGCGTGGTTGCACTATGACTTTGCGGCGTGGGAATGTTGAGACTGTGCAGATGTTGCGCAAACTCCTGCCGGTCTTCAGTGAGAATGATTGCCGAAATGGGTGTTCCCAGAATCTCAACATTGTAGCGTGCTAAAATGCCCTGTTTAAACAACTCGATGCCACAATTAAGCGCTGTCTGCCCGCCAAAAGAGAGCAGAATTCCGTCGGGCCGCTCTTTCTCAATAATCTTCTCGACGAAAAAGGACGTGACCGGCAAAAAGTAGACCTCATCCGCCAGTTGTTTCGATGTTTGAATAGTCGCGATATTGGGATTGACCAGGACGGTGCGCATCCCCTCCTCGCGTAATGCTTTCAACGCCTGCGACCCGGAATAATCAAATTCGCCGGATTGCCCAATTTTGAGGGCACCCGCACCCAGCACCAGCACCTTGCGTAGCGTCTTCACGTTAACCACTGTAGCCACTTTAGCCTCTTACCCTCTCCAGAAAGTAGTCAAAAATCCATTCGGTGTCCGTCGGGCCGGGCATCGCTTCAGGATGAAATTGCACCGAGAGGAATGGATACTTTTCATGCCGTATGCCCTCGTTGCTACCATCATTCGCGTTGACAAACCAGGGAGTGAAACCTGTCGGGAGTTGTCCAACCGCGAAACCGTGATTCTGCGTCGTGATATAGCAGCGTTTTGTCCCTTGCAAGATGCATGGCTGGTTCTGGCTGCGATGCCCAAATTTCAGCTTGTAGGTATCGCCACCTGCCGCCAGTGCCAGCAACTGATGGCCGAGACAGATGCCCAGCGTCGGCACTTTATGCTCCATCGCACTCCGAATGGTCGCGATAGTTTTCTGTGCCATTTTAGGATTGCCGGGACCGTTGGAAACCACGATGCCATCAAAATCCATGCCGACTGAAGCCTCAAAGGGATTCCAATCCCACGGAACAGTGATAACACGCACATTTCTTGCTAGCAGACTGCGGGCAATGTTCCGTTTCGCGCCGCAGTCAATCAACACAATCGTCGTATCGCCATCACCTACCTGCTGCACTTGCCGGGTCGAGACACGCGAGACAAGGTTGTCGTTATTGGGATCGTAGAAGGGAACCTCTTTATCAAAAATGAACCGGCCCAGCATCGTCCCATGCGTTCGAATATGCTGTGTGAGCAGGCGTGTATCCTTGATTTCCAGGGCCGGCACATGCTCTTTTTGTAACCACGTTCCGAGATTCATCGTACTTTGTGCGTGCGATGGGATATCCACATAATCGGAGACCACCAGTCCCGCGATATGTAAACGGTCATCTTCCCAGAAAGCAGCATCAGGTACGCCATAATTGCCGATAATCGGGTACGTCATCACCAGAATTTGTCCGGCAAATGAGGCATCCGTCAGCGCCTCTGGATATCCCACCATGCCCGTTCCAAAGACTACTTCTCCCGCAGTTTCTTGCGCAAAACCAAACGATATGCCTTCAAAGGTTGTGCCATCTTCCAGCATGAGAATACCGTGTTGAGCAGCTTCTCTGGTAGGGTCGCTATATTCTTTCATCAATTGTTGATAGTCTCTTACAGTATCTTGCATGTTTACTCTCTTATGCCTTTCCAAGTAACAGTGCCAGCAGCGCCATGCGGGTATACAAGCCGTTGCGAATTTGTGAGCGCAGGTACACAGCCCGTTCGTCAGCATCAACAGAGGTATCTATCGTTCCCACTCTTGGTAGCGGGTCCATCAGGATCATGTCTTTGCTTGCATGAGTATTAAGCAGGGCCGGCGTGACCACAAATTTATCTTTTACCACATCGTTATATTCTTCCAACGTGGCGAAGCGTTCGCGCTGGATGCGTGTCCAGTACCAGAAATCGCAATCAGTCGGAATGTCTTGCTCGCAGGTTATCTCAATAATGCGCAAGCCGCGAGAACTCCAGTAGAAAAAATCTGAGCGATTGAGACGTAACTGCTCAGGCGAAAGCAGGTAGACGGTGTTGTTGGCGAAAAGCGACAGCCCGCTCAGAAGTGAATGGATTGTGCGGCTATTCAGTGGATCGCCCGCGAACAGTCCCGTCAGATTATTGAGCCGACCAAATTTCTCATAGAGCGTGTAGAGGTCAAGCAATGTTTGCGTCGGATGCTCATTATTGCCGTCGCCTGCATTGATCACTGGTATCGTGGTGGCAGTCTCCGCGGCGAGTTTTGCCGAACCGGCAACCTTGTGGCGCAACACAATTGCATTCGAGTAAGCCTCAAACGTGCGAATAGTATCCTCAAATGTCTCGCCTTTAGAAACCGACGAGACCGTTTCGGGGTTTTGGATATCCAACGTCTGCCCGCCCAGCCGCTTCACTGCCGCCGCGAACGAACCAAACGTCCGACTTGATGGCTCAAAGAACAGCAACGATACGATATGGCCCGCCAGAAGGTTTGACGGCTCTTTATTCTCCGCAATACGCTTCATCTCGTTCGCCAACAGAAACAGCATGCGTAAATCTTCAGTTGAAAATTGATTCAGGGAAACAATATCTTTCCCGGTAAAATTGCCATTAATCATGCGAGATTGAGTATTGATTGCCTTTGTTTCCATTGAACTTTGTGCGATTACTTGCTGCATAGAACCCTCCTGCAAAAATTAACACGACAACAGGTTGACTGGTCGTCGTTTTCTCTCTTGCTTCCTTGAATAGAGCATCAGCTCATCTTGAAGCTCTACAAGAGAGACATCGGTGGACGCCATCGTCAAACGACTTTTAGCAGACCAAACAGGTCAAAAAAAATTCCTCACCCCCGAATCAATGGGGATGAGGAAAGAATATTTCTGGAAAAACGGCACCTGGCCCGTCAAAGAAAGGAATGAGACGAGAGAAACAACACATCCGCCGCAGTGGGAGTTCTGTTGTTTGTAGCCAGTGTACTGTAACCATGAGAAAGACACACCTTTTCCACAGAGTGGAACGTCTGGAAAGCAATTTCAAATCGTTATTTCAAATTGTTAAGAGTATACCCGCCAAATTGCCAAAAGTCAAGGAAAATTCGGCTTCAATTACAAAAACAGACAATATCAAACAACATCAGCGTGTAACCCATATTTTGGCGGCGGCGAACTTACTGATGCAGACCTTACGTTCCGTCACTTGCACTTTGAAGGTCTCTTCTTGCTGCTCACCACTGGTGCTATTGCCACAACCAGCACGCGTATGTTCAATAACGGTGAGTTGCGTATCGGGGGTAAGGCCTTTTTCATGGAGATATAAAATAAGCGCCTCTTCATCTTCCACTACCTCTGAAATACAAAGGATAGTGGCTACTTCCCCTACAGGCACATCCGCGAGTCGCAAAGCGTGATGATCTTTGAGATAGTTTCGGGCATCCGGCACTTCACCCGGAATGGGATTGCCATGCGGGCAGGTTGTGGGATGATTCAGCGAGGTTATAACACGAGCCTCGACTGCACCTGAAATGAAGTGTTCCAGACGGCAAGCTTCTTCGTGTACCTGGTGCCACTGCATGCCCAGCATGTCAACAAGGAAACGTTCCGTCAAACGGTGACGTCGCAACACCGCTTCCGCGGCCTGATTGCCAGCCTCGGTAAGCGTGACCAGCCGTTTATGATCCATTTCAACATAGCCGTTGCGCACGAGGCGTTTGAGCATTTCCGTAACCGTTGGCGGGGCCACACGGAACTTCTGAGCCAAACGCGCCCCTATCACCACCTCGCCCTCCATATGAATATTATAAATCGTTTCGAGGTACTCTTCGACCGTCGCGCTGAGCGGTTCCTCTGTTTTCATGGTCATTCTCGTTTTCCAGCCTGATTTGTACTCATTGTTCTCAATCTTCTTAGCGTTCTTATCGTACTCCTGAGATTCTATACACGTCCTCATCCTATCGTCAAGTTAGCTTTTAGACCGTTAGACCGTTTCTCTGCTCTTATTAAGGCGAGTCGGGCGCGATAAATCGGCCCCTACGCGCCCGTAGGCGAGTCGGGCGCGATAAATCGGCCCCTACGCGCCCGTAGGCGAGTCGGGCGCGATAAATCGGCCCCTACGCGCCCGTAGGCGAGTCGGGCGCGATAAATCGGCCCCTACGCGCCCGTAGGCGAGTCGGGCGCGATAAATCGCGCCCAGGGCACGAGCCGCAGCGATGTGCCAGTCCGCCCGTGTATTCCCAGCTTATTTCGTGAATGTACATAAGCTGTCCCTACCGGGCGGCCATCACTCATAAAAATATCGAAAAATACCAATTCAAGTTCACGCATGGATATCCGATGTACTTAAAGCGAACAGTGCAAACAATACTTTATAGGTATTTCTCGATTTAAGCGGGGGATATAGTAAGACGAGAGAGGAGTTTCTCAACCATGTTCATTGAGCCAGTACAAGAAAGTGATGCAAGAATGTTGAAACAACACACACTAAAAAAATTCGGACAACGCGGCATTCGCACATTGCTACATTCTCACACAGGCAGAAATGTCGTGTTACTCGTATTCACCGCGCTTTTGCTATTCGGTTCGCTGGTAATATCCGGTAATCGCCCAAATGCATTCGCCGCCAATCCAGGCTATGGCAACAGTTGTGCCTGGTACAGAGTAAGTAGGGGCGACACACTAAACGCCATTGCGAGGAATCATGGCACCACTATCTGGACGTTGGCACAGGTCAACGGTATCCGCAACGTCAACCTGATTATTGTCGGCCAGCAATTGTGTATCCCGTATCATTCAGGTAGTACAGGTAGCAGTGGCACTTATTCAAGCGGCGGGTATAGTGGCCTTCTATCCAACGGCGTCGTGCGTTGGTACGATTATAGCGCATTGGAATGGTCCAATCGCAATCAAGTAGTTTCGATGCTCCGCCAGGCCGCGGCCCGTTACGGTCTCCCCGCCAACCTCTTGCTGGCAATCGCCTGGCAAGAAAGCGGTTGGTACCAGCACGTAATAGCGCGTGACGGAGGTATCGGTGTGATGCAACTCATGCCAGGTACCGCTATGGGTATCAACGCCGGTACGGGCATACGGCGCGACCCCTATCACCTGTGGGATAACATCAATCTCGGTGCAACCTACCTGCGCTGGCTCTGGAACGGCTTCCACGGCAACATTTACGACGTGATTAGCGGCTACAACGAGGGTGGCTGGAACGTACAACACCGCGGCATCTTCAACTGGCGCTATGTCAATAGCGTGCTGTACCTGATGCGTGTGTATTAACTAATCATCGCTGGGCCAGATAGATTGACAAAAACATCCAACAGCACCCACGGGTGCTGTTGGATGTTTTTGTCAATCTATCTGGCCCGGCCGATCAAAACTCCACTGGCAACGACACTAACCCACGCAAAGAATAGTTCATGCGATATTCGGGAGTTTCACCCGCTAATTTGAGATTGGGCAACCGCCTGAGAATGGTCTCAAAAGCAACCTGACTTTCCATACGGGCGAGGGCTGCTCCAACACAAAAGTGGATGCCATAGCCGAAACCCAGAGTGCGCGTCGGCGAGCGATTGATATTCAGTGTTTCTGGATCGGGAAACTTGTCAGCGTCACGGTTCGCCGACCCGACGAGCAGATAGATGCTGCTCCCCTGCGGAATAGTCACGCCTCGCATTTCCACATCTTGCGTGGTGCGCCGAGCCAGGGTATGCACCGGACTGACAAAGCGTAAGAGTTCCTCTACCGCCGCCGGAATTTTGGCGGGGTCGGCACGCATTCGTTCCATCTGCTCCGGATTCTGCAACAGATAGTACAATCCTACTCCTATGAGATTGGCCGTGGTTTCGTGTCCGGCGAAGAGCAGGAAATTGGTGGCAATGACAATTTCATCCTCGCTCAGCATATCACCCTTCTCTTCCGCCTGCACCATTTTCGTGAGCAAATCTTCGCCCGGATGCTTGCGGCGTTCCGCGATTAAGCTTTTCAGGTACGCTTTGACATCGTTAAAAACACCTGCCAGGCGCGGCCAGGCATCCAGCGCCTGAAAAAATAACGTGATGATAAATTCATTAATCGCTTCGGAACTGGCTCGAATAAACGGCCGCCCCTCTCGCGGGATACCCAGCAAATCCAGAATCACGTTAGAGGGCAAGGGATAGGCGAGGTCAGTCACAACATCCATGTTGCCTTCCGCCAATCGCGCATCAATCAGTTCATCCACCAATTTTTGCACCGTTGGGCGGAAAGATTCGAGCATACGTGGCGTAAACGTTTTCGTCATCAGGGTACGCTGGCGCGTATGACCCGGAGGGTCCATACCCTGCAAGTTATAGGCCAGAAAGGGAAGAATCTGACTGAGGTTGCGACTATGCTCATCGTCGCCGGTGAAGCCAAGAGTTTCCGGCACACTCGACCAGATATCCGAGGAGAACCGTTTGTTATCAGAAAATGCCATGTTCACATCGTCATATTTAGAGAGCATAAAGCATCTAAACATTTCGTTCCAGCGCACCGGTTCATGTTCTCGCAAGTACGCATACACTGGATAGGGGTTCTGGATGTTGACAAAAAAGTTATCCAACTCCAGCGTATCTTCAGTCATCATGGTTTTTCCTCCATCTACTGATTTGACTGTAACCCAACTGTAAACGTAGTATATCACAAGAAAATTCCCATTTTTGCTACTTGACACAACCGCAAAACCCCTATATACTTGTTGTAAGCACAAACGAATAGCGATAGCTTTGAACAGGAAAAGTATATGACTTCCACTGGCGACAGAAAGTCGGGAATGATGGAAACCGATGCCAACCGGTTGTAGAATGGGCCTGGGAGCTAACGAGCAAACCTTCTGTATCGCGTAATGCAAAAAGAAGTAGTAGGACTCGTTCGGAACGTCCCCCGTTACTGAGGACAGGATATCATAGCGTGTCCGGCAAAGAGGGATTATCCGTCAAATATAAACGTTTTGTGAGCGGAACGGGTAATCTGAATCAGGGTGGTACCACGAAGGATTTACGCCTCTCGTCCCTTGTATGGGAAGAGTGGCGTTTTTTATTGCTCGCAATTAGTTTTTTTGAGGAGGGACAAGGAGATGTCAGTGGACATGAATTCGGCTGTGGAAGCGAACACAGCACAAACCAGAACGGAGGCTCCCGTGAAGAAGCGTGTCTTTTCCGGCGTGCAGCCAACAGGCAATATTCACCTGGGCAATTACCTGGGCGCGATTCGCAACTGGGTCGCGGCGCAGGCAGAGTACGACAATATCTTCTGTATTGTCAACCTGCATGCGCTTACCGTACCGATTGACCCGCAAGAACTACGCACGAACACGCACAAACTGGCGGCGCTCTATCTCGCCTGTGGGCTGGATACACGCTATTGCAACCTGTTTGTGCAATCACATGTGCATGAACACGCCGAACTCAGTTGGATTTTAGAGTGCTTCACGCCGATGGGCTGGTTGAATCGCATGACCCAGTTCAAAACGAAGGCCGGCGACCACGCTGATACCGTGAGTACGGGACTCTATTGCTATCCGGTGTTGATGGCCTGCGACATTTTGCTCTACCAGACACACCTGGTGCCAGTCGGTGACGATCAGCGGCAACACATCGAACTGACCCGCGACCTTGCGCAGAGGTTCAACAGCCTGTACAACAAACAGGTGTTTACCATCCCGCAAGGACAAATTCGCGAAGTCGGAGCGCGTATTATGTCGTTTGATGACCCAACGAAAAAGATGAGCAAGAGCGACCCGAACGATTTCTCACGTATCAATTTGCTCGATGATCCGAAGACGATCAAAAAGAAGATTGGTCGCGCCACAACAGACTCAGAAAAGCTCGTTACCTTTGACCCGCAACGGCCCGGCATCACGAATCTGCTGACCATCTACCAGTTGTTGACAGGTCAGTCGCAACAGGAGATCGAGGCCGATTTCGCGGGTAAGGGCTATGGCGATTTCAAAGCCGCGCTGACTGAGCGGCTGGTGGCAACGTTGCAGCCAATCCAACAGCGTTACTACGAATTGATGAATGATCTGCCCATGTTGGAGGCTATCCTCAAAGAAGGGGCTGACAGGGTACGCCCGACGGCGGCAAAGACGTTACAGCAGGTCAAAGATGTGGTTGGCGTGGATTAGTATTCATAAAGAAACAGGTGTGATGAATGCATTATTATCCAACGTTCGACGATGTTCAACGCTTGCGTGATAGAGAGATGGTCTCTTCAGTCAATGCACAGGGGAAACCATTGCTACCTCTCTATCGCGACATTCTGGTGGATTTAGAGACTCCCGTCTCGGCCTACTGTAAAACGGCATTGGGGCCTTACAGCTTCTTGCTGGAAAGCGTCGCAGGCGGTGAGCGCATCGCACGCTACTCGTTTATCGGCATCAACCCGTACCTCGTGTTGATTCATACAGGGGATACAGCAACGCTCTATGCGACGAGTGGCGTGCATGAAGGCAGCGTTTTGCGTGAAAGCAAGCAGGTTCTCTGCCATGACCCGCTTTCACTGGTACAAACCGAACTCGAACAATACCGTCTCATCGCACCTGTAGGCCTTTCACAGGACGAATTACCGCGTTTCCACGGAGGCGCGGTCGGCTATCTCTCGTATGAAGCTGTCTCACGCTTTGAGCAACTGCCCGTGCCAGAAAAGGATGAGTTGGCATTGCCACTCGCCGTCTTCTGCTTCACAGAGACCATCCTGGTGTTTGACCATCTCAAACATCGCGTGCGAGCCGTGACACACCTGCACCTGGATGCACCAGATATTGAGACTGAATACCAGCGCGGTCTCACCATTCTTGATGATGTACAGCAGCGCCTAAGCCAGCCTGTACAACTACCAAATGAACCGGAACCGCTTGACGATACCGATGCCTTGCGCGTTGTCTCGAACCGCAGCCGACCTGAGTTTGAGGGCATGGTCGAGCAAGCAAAGGAATATATCCGTGCCGGCGATATCTTTCAGGTGGTTCTTTCGCAGCGCCTGAGTCGTCACGTCAACGCCGCACCGTTCACCGTCTACCGGGCGCTGCGTGCTATCAATCCTTCGCCATATATGTTCTTTCTCGACTTGCAGGACTTCCATATCATCGGCGCATCGCCGGAATTGTTGGTGCGCGTCGAGGATAGTGAAGTGACTATCCATCCCATTGCTGGCACGCGGCCACGCGGAACGGACATGCACAGCGACCAACAACTGGCTGAAGAACTGCAAAACGATCCTAAAGAGCGGGCCGAACATGTCATGCTAGTTGACCTGGGACGCAATGACGTCGGGCGCGTCAGCACACCCGGCAGCGTACAGGTCACTGAGTTCATGGAAATTGAGCGTTATTCGCACGTCATGCACCTGGTTTCCAACGTGACCGGTCAACTGCGCTCCGACATCTCATCTTATGAAGCACTGCGCTCAGGTTTCCCGGCAGGTACCGTATCGGGCGCACCCAAGATTCGCGCAATGGAGATTATCAGCGAACTGGAAGGTGAGCAGCGCGGCGTTTACGCCGGTGCAGTCGGTTATATCAGCCACTCTGGCAATCTGGATACTGCCATTGCCTTACGCACAATGGTCATGAAAGATGGGCGAGCTTATATCCAGGCTGGTGGTGGGATTGTCGCCGACTCAGACCCCGCTGCCGAATATATGGAAAGTATGAACAAAGCCCGCGCATTGCTACATGCGCTGGATGAAGCCGAAATAATCGCTGAAGAACGCCGACGCCAGAGCCGCGAACGTCTCGTTGCGGGAGGAATACATGCTGCTATTGATAGATAATTACGACAGTTTTACCTATAACCTGTACCAGTATCTCTCGGAACTGGGAGCGCAGGTGGAAGTACGGCGCAACGATCAGGTGACACTGGATGAAATTGAGGCAATGCAGCCCGATCATCTGGTGATATCGCCGGGACCATGCACACCCCATGAAGCGGGCTTGTCCTGCGCAATAATCGAACGCTTTGGGCCATCCATCCCCTTGCTGGGCGTCTGTCTGGGCCATCAAGCTATTGGACAAGTCTATGGCGGCCACGTCATTCGTGCGCCGGAGCCGGTGCATGGCAAAACAAGCAAGATGTATCATAAAAGCCAGGGAGTTTTCCAGAACCTCCCGGCACCTTTTGAAGCGAACCGTTATCATAGCCTCATTGTTGAGCGAGCAACCCTCCCGACTGAACTGGAGATTACCGCCGAGACGGCAGACGGACTGATTATGGGTCTGCGGCACCTCACCTATCCTGTCGAAGGTGTACAGTTCCACCCGGAGTCCATTCTGACTCCTGTGGGCAAAGACCTGCTACGAAACTTTCTGGAGAAAGGAACAACGCATGATTCGTGAGGCAATTGTACATATAACAGCCGGTGCCACACTCGGCGAGGACGAGGCCGCCGAGGTAATGGAAGAAATCATGACGGGTGTCGCCACACCGTCACAGTTGGGCGCATTTCTTACCGCGCTACGCTTGCGTCCCGGCGGCGAAACTGTCGAGGAGATAACCGGACTGGCGCGGGTAATGCGCGAAAAAGCGGTACAAGTTCACCTGGACGAACGTATAGCTACCCACGCGCTGGATACCTGCGGCACGGGCGGCGATAGCGCGGGAACGTTCAACGTCTCTACCGGCGCGGGTATTCTCGCGGCGGCAGCGGGCGCGACAATCGCAAAACACGGCAACCGTTCGGCTACCAGTCGTTGCGGCAGCGCCGATGTACTCGAGGCACTGGGAGCGCGGATTGACCTCGGCCCGGAGCAGGTGGCACGTTGCGTGCAAGAGGTCGGTTTCGGCTTCATGTTCGCTCCGGCCTACCATCCCGCCATGAAACATGTTGGGCCAACGCGCCGCGAAATTGGCATCCGCACCGTCTTCAATATTCTTGGCCCGCTGACCAATCCCGCACATGCACGCTATCAAGTGCTTGGTGTTGCGGATGGCTCATTATTACGCAAAATGGGCGAAGTACTGCTGCATCTTGGTTCTCGTCACGCGCTTATCATTCACGGCGAAGACGGTATTGATGAATGTTCGCTCAGTGCGCCGACACGCATCTGCGAAGTACGCGATGGCGAGCCCTTACGCGAATATACCATCACGCCGGAAGATGTCGGCCTGACCAGCGTTACCGGACGTCAACCTTTCCAGGGCGGCGACCCGGCGTATAATGCTGCCATGTTACGCGAACTGCTAAGTTCATATGTGAATAGCCCCGCGACCGATATGCTCTGTCTCAATACTGGAGCGGCCTTGCTTGCCAACGAACAGGTTGCGACATTGAGCGAAGGCGTCAAACTGGCACAATCTACGTTGCGTGAGGGCAAGGCAAAACAAAAACTGGCAGATGTCATCGCGTGTTCGTGCGCTCAAAGCAGTAAGGTGTCCCATGTTTCTTGACCGTATCGTCACACAAACGCGCTTAGACCTGCAACAGCGCAAGCAAGAACAGCCGTTGGAAACGGTCATGCAGTTTGCCCATGCACAACCAGAACCGCGAGATTTGTTTGCTGCCTTGCAAAGCAGGGATGGCGTTCGTCTCATTGCTGAAGTGAAACGCGCCTCACCCTCGAAAGGTATGTTGGCACCACATATGCAACCGGTGGAACTCGCACGCACCTACGAAACACATGGTGCGGCGGCAATCTCCGTGCTGACGGAACCACATTTCTTTCTCGGCTCACCAGCATACCTGACCGCTATTAAACAGGTTGTCAGTGTACCCGTTTTGCGCAAAGATTTCATTATTGACGAGTACCAGGTGTACGAAGCAAGAGCATGGGGTGCGGACGCAATCCTACTCATCTGCGCCATCCTGGATGATGTCCAACTGCGTCACCTGCTTACCATTGCTCATCAGCAAGGGATGCATTGTCTTGTCGAAGTACATAGCGCGGCAGAAGCGCAACGAGCAGTAGCAGTTGGAGCAATGATCATCGGCGTGAACAGCCGCGATCTCGTCACATTCCAGATAAATCCCTACCTCATTCGTGAATTACGCCAACTGATACCCTCAGACAGGGTAATTGTCGCCGAAAGCGGTATTCACACCGAGGCAGATGCACGGCGATTGGCACGCTATGACGTACAGGCCATGCTTGTAGGAGAAGCGTTGGTAGTATCAGATGATGTGCCAGCACAAATGCGTGCCTTGCTAAGCGGTGCCAATGAGAGTACGCAAGTCAAGCTTTGCGGGTTGCGTACACATGAAGCTTTGCAAGTTGCAGTTAATTCAGGTGCAGATATGCTGGGATTCATCTTTTATAAACCGAGCCACCGGTATATAGCGCCTGAGCAGGTTCCCACACTTTTCACAGTAATGGATGGTGGACACGTTGTTACACCGGATCGTGTAGGAGTCTTCGTTAACGAGGAAGCCGACTTCATAAACGACGTGGTTGAACAGGCTGGTCTGCATTTTGTACAACTGCATGGCGACGAGTCGCCTGAGTTTTGCCAGCGTATCCATCGTCCTGTTATCAAGGCGCTTTCATTGCAGAGTGAAGGCGACAGGCAAAAGATTAATGAATACAGGCAGGTGGCATGGCGCGTATTGCTTGACACGCCAGCAGCGCAATGGGGTGGTACAGGCATCACACACGATTGGGATTTGGCGCACATCATAGCGCAGGAGATACCCATATTGTTGGCTGGTGGTCTCACACCGGAAAATGTCGCGCAAGCAATCCGGCAAGTGTCTCCGTGGGGCCTTGATGTAAGCAGTGGCGTTGAAACAAATAAACACAAAGATAGCAACAAGATACGCACATTCATCGAGAATGTACGAAAAACCGATAGAATACAAACGGGTGAACGTCAACTTTTTGCGCAATCATAGTAGTGGCGACTCTTGTGGTCGCCATCTCCTATGACTGCGCAATCATCTGACTGCGCAATCATCTGACTGCGCAATCATCTGACTGCGCAATCATCTGACTGCGCAATCATCTGACTGCGCAATCATCTGACTGCGCAATCATCTGACTGCGCAATCATCTGACTACGCAATCATCTGACTACGCAATCATCTGACTACGCAATCATCTGACTACGCAATCATCTGACTACGCAATCATCTGACTACGCAATCATCTGACTACGCAATCATCTGACTACGCAATCATCTGACTACGCAATCATCGCACGTGCATCCTGAGAAAGCAGTAGTGTAAGGAACATCATTATGCAAATACAACAACAGGCAAGCAACAATATCTATTCGCACGGTAACTATCCCGATGAACGCGGGCGCTTTGGAGAATTCGGGGGCAAGTTTGTTCCCGAAAGCTTGATGGCGGCGCTGGAAGAACTTGAAACAGCTTACAATGAGTCGCTGCACGACGCGGCTTTTCAGGAGGAATTGCGCACACAACTGCATAGTTTTGTCGGGCGTCCGACTACCCTGCACTATGTGCCGCGCTTCTCAAAGTTGGTCGCGCCCGACGTGAAAGTTTACTTGAAGCGTGAGGACCTTGCGCATACAGGGGCGCACAAAATCAATAATGCGTTGGGACAGGGATTACTGGCGAAACGCATGGGCAAACAACGCATCATTGCCGAAACGGGTGCCGGACAGCATGGCGTCGCTACAGCGACCGTGTGCGCAATGCTCGGTCTGCAATGCATCGTCTATATGGGCGAACTGGATATTCAACGCCAATCGTTGAATGTCTTCCGCATGAAGTTGCTTGGTGCCGAGGTGCGTTCGGTAACAAGCGGCAGCCGCACGTTGAAAGATGCCATTAATGAGGCGATTCGCGACTGGGTGACCAATGTCGAGACGACGTTTTATCTCTTTGGTACGGCTGCTGGCCCTCATCCGTACCCGCGTATCGTGCGTAATTTCCAATCGGTGATTGGCACGGAGGCACGCGAGCAGATTATCGCGCAAGAGGGACGTTTGCCAGATATGCTCGTCGCTTGCGTCGGCGGCGGCAGCAACGCGATTGGCCTGTTCTATCCCTTCGCGGATGTGCCAGAAGTACAACTAATTGGCGTCGAGGCGGGTGGGACAAGTATGGAACTGGGCAAACACGCTGCCACACTCACAGCCGGTAGGCCGGGCGTTTTGCATGGCACAATGAGCTATTTGCTGCAAAACGAAGATGGGCAGGTGCAGGATACACATAGCATCTCCGCCGGCCTTGACTATCCTGGAGTAGGGCCAGAACATAGCTATATGAAGGATACCGGACGAGCCACTTACGTATCCGCCAGTGATGAAACCGCACTGCGTGGCCTACAGGTATTGAGCAGAAGCGAAGGAATTATTCCCGCACTGGAGTCTGCTCACGCACTTGGCTACTTACTGGAAATGGGCGAACAGGGCAAAATTCCCGCCGGATCACTCATCATCCTGAACTTGTCCGGACGAGGCGATAAAGATATGCTGACGGTAGCTCAGGCTTTGAACGTCACATTGTAGGAGTGCAAAATGAACGTCTTCCAATATTCGCCAGCTATTCTGGCACGCTATCCCGGTGTTGTTGGCGGTGCCATTTTCGTGCAAGGTATTCTCAATGGCCCAACACCGGAATCTTTGCAAGCGCAATTTCAGGCTGAACAGCAAGCGACCTTACAACACATTGGCAATACTCCTTTGAGCCAGATTCCTTCGCTGGCCGCTTGGCGCAGTGCCTTTCGCGGCTTTGGCGTAGACCCCACACAGTATCGCAGTGCAGCCGAAGCTCTGTTGCGCCGCCTGACCAAAAAAAGCGACATTCCCAGCATCAATGCGCTGGTTGATATTGGCAACCTCGTCAGCATTCGCTATGCCTTACCCGTGGCAGTTTTCGATACTCGCGCTGTGCATGGTACTGTGACCGTACATTTCGCCGATGGCTCCGAACGCTATACGACGCTCGGTCAGGATGAAATAGGCCACCCGGAACCCGGTGAAGTTGTCTTCTCGGACGAAACTGGCCTCGTTATTGCCCGTCGCTGGTGCTGGCGACAGAGTGAGACGAGTGCAGCACAACTTGATACTACTACCGCACTCATCACAGTCGAAGCGCACCATGCCGATGGAAATAAGGATATAAGGGCCGCGCTGCGCGATTTGTACACGTTGCTTCATTCCTTTGCCGACGACAGAGGAAAATATCTGAGCGGCCTTCTCGATGCAAATAATCCGGCCCTCGTGGGAGAGCCTCTATCAACGGCTATCGAATAATGCAGGAGTTAGTAATGCAATCTACATCAGTGGACAAAACGAATACAGGAGACATGCCCGCCGCGAAAATCACCCATGCTTTTGCAAAAGCAAAACAGCAACGTCGGGGTGTTCTCATTCCTTACTTTATGTGCGGCTATCCAACTGCCGCACAAAGTGTGGAAATTGTGCTGGCAGCAGCCGCAGGTGGGGCCGATATCATCGAACTCGGCATGCCTTTTAGCGACCCTCTAGCGGACGGCGCAACCATCCAGCATGCAGGACAAACGGCACTCGAAGGTGGCATGACCATTAAAGGGTGCATGGAAGTCGCACAGCAAGTGTCGGCGCACAGTGACGTACCACTCTTACTGATGGGCTATTACAATCCCATCCTATCATTCGGCATCGAACGTTTTTGTCAAACAGCGGCGGCAAAAGGCGTCAGCGGTCTCATCATTCCCGACCTGCCGCACGAAGAGGCTGGCCCGTTGCAAGCTGCCGCACAAGCCAATGGACTCGCCCTCATCTTTCTGATACCCCCTACCGCGTCGGATGAACGCATCGAACGGATTGTACAAACTGCCGCAAACGGCATACGCGGTTTTATCTACTGCGTTTCATTGAGCGGCGTCACTGGCTCACGTTCTGCATTACCCGAACATTTGCAACAATTTGTGCAGAGGGTCCGCGGCTATACGAAAGAACATAACCTCCCTATTGCCATCGGTTTTGGTCTCTCAACGCCCGAACATATCGCGGAAGTGACTCGCTTTGCCGATGGAGCCGTTGTCGGCAGCGCACTGGTCAATCTGATTGACAGCCATAGTGAAAACGAGCAGGTGGAGGCCGTGAGAAAGTATATTCAGAGTTTGCGAAGTGGTATGTGAGAGGTATTGCCCTTGCAGGTACCCTGACCCCACAAAAAGAAGCTCTCTGTATTCTCACTGTAAAGGAAGGCCATATGCGTATTCCACCCTTAGAAACCGAGCGGCTTGTAATTAGACCCTTTCTCATGGATGACCTGGATGCTATTCATCAGCTTCTCGATATAGACCTCATAACCGCTGATTTTGGCACTGAGGGGGCCAACACACGTCAGGAGCGTGAGCAATGGCTACGCTGGACAATTTTGAGCTATGAAGAGTTGGCTAAGCTCTATCAACCACCGTATGGAGATCGGGCAGTTGTACTGAAGCAGACGCAGCAAGTCATCGGAGCGTGCGGGTTTGTACCCAGTTATGGCCCATTCGGGCAATTGCCCACAATGCACTCAGCAGCACAGGTCAGGGATATGCACTTCAACTCGCCTGAATTCGGCCTGTTTTACGCGCTGTCTCCAGCTTATCAGCGTCAGGGATACGCTACAGAAGCCGCCAAAGCACTGATTGACTATGCCTTCACGCAGTTAAATTTGCAACGGATTGTGGCGACGACCACGTATGAGAACACAGCTTCCATTGGTGTGATGCGCAACTTAGGTATGCGCATCGAAAAGAACCCCTATCCTGATCCGCCATGGTTTCAGGTAGTAGGTATGCTTGAAAACAAGTGAGCCGACTTGCTGCAAACTGGGCTATAGTGGTAGCTTATTCCAACTGTGTTACTCTGTTTCAGATTTGTTTCACTTGTGGTAGACACCGCGCACCTCTTTCGGCAGCATATCCGCGATGTTCTGCATTATGTCCTGCGTCACTACCTCTAAACCTGTTTTGCGAGCCATACCTGCTGGAAGTGCAGGTACATAGGGTGTGCCTATCTGCACGCTAACGCTGGGAAACCAGCTACGCCATGTACGGAGTATGCGCCGCGTACCCGTGTGTGCGATAGGCAACACCGTAGCGCCCGAACGGAGTGCAAGCATGGCAACTCCTGAGTGCGCAGGTATCATCTGCTCCTGTCGTTCAACTGTGCCTTCGGGGAAAATGACTATCGCTTTGCCTTCACGTAGATAAGCCAACGCCTGTTCCAGCGCGGCCCGGTCGCCGATTCCCCGATGCACGGGAATTTGTCCCGTAGCACGACATATCCAACCAACAAGAGGCCAGTTGAACATTTCGGCCTTTGTAAAAAACCAGACGCGCCGTGACAAAATTACGCCCAGCAACATCGGATCAAACCAGCTTAAATGGTTGGCAACAATCAGCAATGACCCGCTATGGGGAACATGTTCACGCCCACGTACCGAGTAACGGCAGACGACGTGTACTAGCAACCAGAAAGCAGCACGGCTGATATAGTAATAGAGTGCGCCGCGCTTCACACGCGCACCCACAACGCACCGGGCAGTATTTTGGCGTCGTAGCTTGTTGCACTGGTAGTTTCACCGTCCATCTGGATATTCACCGGATTTTTACTCTGAATATGCACAGCTTTGGCACGGTAAAACGTCACTTCGGGTAGCGAGGCATGCTCTCCTTTTTGCACAACTGGCAGTAATTTTAATGCTCTTGTGAGAGGCGTATAGCTAATAGTACAAATATCAAAAAGACCATCGCTATAATCAGCAGTAGGATTGATACGGAAACCGGCCCCATACGTTGGTCCATTCGTCACTGCCATCAAAACGTAGCGTCGCATAGATATCTCGTCCATCTGCTCATCACCATCCATACTAAACTTCAACCAGGGGCAGCGAGAATAGCTAAATAGTAGTTGTTTCACGGTGGTAGCGTAATACAGGCGCGAACCACTCATGAGCGGTATCTTCTTCATCCAGCCAGCAGCGACAGCAATATCAGCGTCTATACCCACGCTAAACGAATTAACGAAATATTCTCCGTTCACTATGCCAGCATCGGCATCCACCAGTTGCCCGGCAAAAGCATGTTCAATGGCCTCGGCAGGATCGTGCGGCAACTTCAACGTGTTCCAGGCAAAGTCGTTGCCCGAACCGGCTGCAACAATGCCAAGCGGTACGCGACGCCCGGCTGATAATATGCCGTTGGCAACCTCATGCAGAGAGCCGTCACCACCGACAATGATGACAGGACGCCCTTCTTTGGCAGCGTGATAAGCACGCTCTTTGGCCTCGCCGCGCCGCGTCGTCTCCACATATTGCCCATTACCCTGTTCTTGCTCTAAACGGCTACGAATTAATGCACGGTAGTGCTGCATATGGCCGCGATTGGCGGTAGGATTGAGGATGACGAGAGGACTGGCAGCATACTCAGAACTGCCAGGATTGCCGGAATTGCCAGAGGACGCCGATGTCTCCATAATCATGCTCCTTCCGTGGGCATAGAAAATTTTAGCTATTGTACCACGTTAGCAACGTCTCTACAATTGACCTGGAAAATTTCCTGTACGCCACAATTTGTCACCTCGAGGCACATCAAGGACGTGGTATATCCAGAGTGATCTAGTATCTTCAAAAGGGGATGCTCTTATGTCAAATTTGCTGGCGGCACGCGCACAATCCGGCACCTCGCTAGTGTTCCATATCGTCTTTTCTGCACTGGGAGTGGGCTTACGCCGTTTGAATGGAGAAACACCGGCGGATGCGCCGGTGTTGGTCGCGCTGCCGCCGTCGCCTTTGGCAAGCGTGGCGCGTATATGGCACAGCGACGTGGTATAGTAAGTTTGTCGCTTTATCAAATGGGCGTTATAAAGCGCCGCCAGAACCGCCATTACCCAATCTCGACGCGGATAAAGTAGCATAATTCACTGGATATAGCAGTAAATACGACTTCACACAAAAAGAAAGGTTGGAAAGTCTACTATGCAATTTGATCAAAAGGTTGCCATTGTGACCGGCTCCGATAGTGGTATCGGGCGTGGCATCGCCATCGAACTCGCGAAAGAGGGGGCGACCGTTGTTATTAACTACGCCCACAATCAGGAAAAAGCAAATGAAGTGTTGCAAACAATCCAACAGGCTGGAGGCAAAGCCATTATCTTGCAGGCCGACGTTTCGCAGTACCAGCAAGCAATAGGGCTGGTTCAGCAAACCTTCGAGCATTGCAACCGCCTGGATATTATGGTCAACAACGCTGGTATGGAGATTCATAGTCCATTTCTCGAAGTAACCGAAGAGCAATGGGATCGTGTCTTGAGCGTTGACCTGAAAGGAGCATTTTTCTGCGCTCAGGCAGCGGCACAGCAGATGGTGAAAAGCAAGACTGCTGGACGCATCATCAATATCTCGTCAGTACACGAGGATATCGCTATGCCGAACAACTCGCCCTACTGCTGCGCCAAAGGCGGATTGCGCATGATGACGCGCACCATTTGCCAGGAGCTTGCCCCCTACAACATCACGGTCAACAATATCGCGCCCGGCGCAATTCAAACGCCAATTGACGCCGATGTTGAGGCCAACCCTGAGAAAATGAAGGCCCTGCTGGCCGAAATCCCCCTGCACCGCATGGGGCAACCAGAAGAAATAGGGAAACTTGTCGTCTTCCTGGCCTCGGACGCCGCGTCCTACATCACCGGCGCAACCTATGTCATTGACGGCGGTCTCTCGGTTTATGCAGGCGCACTGTAGAGGCTCAATTCATTGCGCCCACTGTAGGGGTACAATGATGCACATTAACGAAATAACCCGCCACCTACGGGTGGCGGGTTATTTCGTTAATGTGCATCATTGTACCCCCATTTTCGAACGACAGGCGACAAGATACATGCCCCGTATGGTGATTGTCGGCAAGGGATTTGCCAACCAGCAAAAGGCAGATAAAGGCACCTGAGATTATTTATTTTCACAATACAAATTGAGGTATAATAATACTTCAGAGCTATCTATGCACGAATATCAGGAGGAATGTATGGCGGTAGATTATAAAGATTATTATAAGATTCTGGGCGTCAAGAAAGATGCCAACGAAAAAGAGATACGGCAGGCATTTCGCAAATTGGCGCGGAAATACCATCCCGACGTCAACCCAAATAACAAGGAGTCGGAAGATAAATTCAAAGAGATTAACGAAGCCAACGAGGTGCTGTCCGACCCCGAAAAACGCAAGAAATACGATGAGATGAGCGCCTACTATCAGCAATATGGGCATATGCCCGGCGCTGCTGGCCCGGCAGGAGCAGGGGAATATGGTGGATTCGAAGGGTTTAACAGTGGGCCGTATCAATATCGTACCGTGAACGAGGAAGATTTACGCGATATCTTCGGTGATCAGAGTGGCTTCTCCGACTTTTTTGAAACACTTTTCGGCTCTGCCGGTGCTGGCACGGCTAACGCTGGTCGCTCACAAACAGCTGGACGTGGACGCCAACGCGCTACGCCGGGACAGGATGTCGAGTCTCCAATAGATGTCACACTTGAAGAAGCATATAAGGGTGCCAGCCGTGTACTTGAATTGACGGAAGCGAATGGCACTACACGACGCTTAGAGGTAAAAATTCCAGCGGGTGTCAACGACGGCTCACGTATCCGTATCACGGGACAGGGAATTCAGAGTACTGCCGGTCGTGGTGACCTTTACCTCGTTGTACATATCACGCCAGATGCACGCTTCACACGTGAACGGACAGATATCCGCACCCGCGTTGATGTTCCGCTGGCAATCGCAATGCTCGGCGGTGAAGTTCAGGTTCCTACGCCCGATGGACGAAAATTACTGCTGCGCATCCCCGCTGAAACGGCCAATGGGAAAGCGTTCCGCCTGCGCGGTCAGGGCATGCCGCAATCAGGTCAACCGGATAAACGCGGCGACCTCTATGCAGAAGTGAATATCGTTCTGCCCCGGAATCTTACCGAAGAACAACGCCATCTTTTTGAAGCGTTCGCCCGTTCAACTGGCTATCAAGCATAATCCAGCTAGAAAGATAGGAGGCACCTGTGAACGAGAGTCATTTTACACGCATCATCATCCAGGATAATCAAGGCACAACCTACTATAGCGAGCAAGAGACTGCGGAATTTAGCCAGATGGAAGTACAAATGCTGCGCCGTCTACGCCATGCCGGCTTGATTCAGGGTATTGAGGTCGCAGACGAGGAACCGCGCTATAACGATGCCGATGTTGCATTACTACGACGCATTCGTCGCTTGCATCGCGACCTGGGTATCAATCTAGCTGGTATTGAAGTCATTTTACGGCTATCAGCCCACATCGAGGCGCTTCAACGCGAACTGGAACAGAGACAACACGGGGTATAAATACAGCAAACCGGCAAAAATTTTGCCGGTTTGCTGTATTTATACCCCCGTGTCTTATATCTCCGGCCCTGGCAAATGGGACGCTAATACGCTGGCTGGCAACATGCTGCCCGGTACAAGCCCGAACTGGTTCATCTCAGCCAGTTCAGGTGCGGAATTGAGAAACGCAAAGTAGAACTGAAATAACCGGGATCCCCTACCTTGCGTGTAGAGATGCTCAACGCTCCAGAACTGGTAAGTACCCTGCATAATGTTTTGCGCGGTCGGCGCTGAGCCATCTATTGACATCACCAGCACATTCACATTCTGCGTCTCCACCAGAGGGGCAATGCTGATAGCCCCCGGTGTCATGGCTACCGTTTGCGCCCAATTCTGCTTTACACGTATTCCCCTGACATGCTCTGTTGACCCACCAAGCATGAATGCACGAAAAATCGTAGTCACGGTATCGTTTGATGGTCGCAAAACAACCTTGATCGCTTCATCTGGACCACCCACCTGTGACCAGTTCGTGATTTGTCCTTGATAAATCGCCTGTAAGTCGGCACTGCTCAGCCCTGTTATTTGCACATCTGGACTCACAATGACCGCGCACATGAGTACGGCGACGGCATGATCGGTCAGATTACGTGCCGGTCGCGCCGTCAAATCCGAATCGGCAGAACTCACCCGATTACGTTGCAGTTGATTCAACCCGGGCTGACTGCCATCGCCAGCAAGTATAACCTGTATCTGCTGGCACTGGCCCAGATAATCGCTATTGACTTGTTGCAAGAACGGCTCCATGTAGGGAGAGCCATTCATAGAAAGCGTCCCCGCCGTGCAAATCAACGTACCAGGAGTCGCTCCGGGTGCTGCCGTGGGGGTTACTACGGCGGTTACACCAGCAGTAGGCGTGGCAGAAAGTACACCTGTTGGTACCACTGTTGGTTGAGAAAGCGGTTGTTGGCCGTTAGAGGTCTTTGTATTACCGCTAGGAGTTGGCTTTGTCGCGGGGCCGGAAGGCGATGAGCCGGTGTGGCCTCTGTTATGCCCATTTCCTGACAATGCCATTTGCAAGCTATTCCAGAACGGCTGCCCGCGTAATTGTGGCAACGAAAAAACGAAGAGTGACGCGCCCACAAGCGCAAATAATAACAGCGTCGTCGTCACAAGAGGAGCAATCCGTGCCCACGAATATGCCGTGCGCCGCGCCCTTACCACCACCAGGCGTTGCGGACTGGCAGATACAATACGACTCTCCTCCGCCATAGTCGCTTCGTTAAGAGCCTGTGCCAGAGCGGCGGCAGAAGGGAAACGCGCACCAGGCGTTTTGTCGAGTGCGACTTGTACCACCAGGTCTAATGCCTCTGGAATGTTGGGACGCACAGCACGTAATGAGGGAATCGGCTCTTCCGCGTGTTTCAGCGCAATCTCGCTCGCATTTTCATCGTTATAGGGCAAAACGCCACCCAATAGCCGGTAGAGTAACACACCTAACGCATAGATATCGTTCGCAGGCATCACCATCCCTAACGCCTGCTCAGGCGCGATATAGGCTGGATTACCCTCGCTAATTTGTGATACGAGTGGGTCTCCTGGCTGATAAGCATGTCTCAAGCCAAAGTTCGTCAGCAACACATCATTCTCGTCGTTCACTACAATACTTGACGGCTGAATGTTGCCATGTACGATACCCTGTTGATGCGCATACTCTACAGCATCGCACAATTGCGTCACAAGCTGGACAGCACGCTCGATAGCTATCATTTGTCCTTGCTGCCGCCGCAGCACATGTTCCAGTGTCTCTGCCTCAGTCAATAAAGTCGCACTATACAGCAATTCTTCGCCGGTGCCAAATTCGAGTAAAGGCTGGATATGCTCATGAGAACAGCGCCAGACCTTCTCCACTTCTGAGGCAAAATGCTCGCGGAAACAGGTAGCGTCGGGGAATTGCGGTCGGAATAAACGCAAAATAACATCGCAACCGCCGCGAGTTGTGGGGCGTGCGCGATACGTCTCCGTGATGCCTTCATGAGCCAGGCATTCGAGCAAAAAATAATTGCCAACTAAGACACCAGCCAGTTCTGCCATAAGTTGCTATCCTCAACATCTACAACTATATTTTATCGCGACTACATCGTTATCCCCTTGAGGCTCGACACCAGCGTTCCTGCTACACTGTGCAACGGGGCAATATCAGCCCCAGGGCCACTGGACGGAAAGAAAACGGATGAAAGCAAGGCTCCCAATAATCCGAGTAAAAGCAAAACCACCACAATAATTGGCAGCAATTTGCGCAGACGCAGTGCGAATGCACTCTCAACCTCTTCATTTGGCTCCTGTTTGGACTGTGTAGATATTGCAGCGGGAACAGGCAAAGGCCCCTCGAAGGAAACAGCAGAGGCGGATGGTGGTGATTGAGACAAAGCAGCACGTTGCGTGGGTTTCGCATCGGCTTTATCCTGTAAATAGGTACTCGCATGCAATGGAACATCATTTTTGAGGGCAGCGTTATTTTGCTTGTTGCCAATCGGTGACCATTCAACAGGTTCAGCCGACCAAAAATGTTGCCCGCCAATCACAACCCCCGGCTCAAAATACGGCTGTTGTGACGCATGCTCTTCTGCCATGTTCGCAGGCGATTGTCGGGGTGTTACAGTATTCCCAGCATAATTACTTTCAAATGGCAGAGATGGAGAAAGTTGCTTTGTTACACGTGGCAAGCCCTGCGGATGTGCTGGAAACTGGGCTGCACTCGCTTGCTGCTGCACCGCCAGAGGCGTAGGAGTCATGGGGCCGGTCAGCAAACGATTGTTCCTGTACGCTGCTTGGCCGCCGCCAGGCAAATAATCCGCGTAACCGGCGGGTACTGGCGTGCGTGGCCCTACTGTCGAAAGCATTGGCACTGGGGGTGTTTGCGGATTCATACTGCTTACTGGCCTCGCCACAGGTGAGGCTATAGGAGCAACGGTAACGGCAGCATAGAAAGCGTTGCTCAACTCCTCCGCCGAGGCAAAACGATCATCCGCCCGTTTTTGCAAAGCCATCTGCAATACACCATCTACTGCCGCAGAAATACCGGGTACAATTGTGCGTATTGAAGGAAGAGGCTGCCGCACATGCTTAAGCAGGACTTCCACCGGCGTCTGACCCGTAAATGGTGGCTGACCTGCCAGTATACGATAGAGCAGCACTCCTAACGAATAGATATCACTTGAACGCTTGAGTATTCCCATTGACTGTTCCGGGGCGGCATATTCCGCCGATCCCCAACCCACACGAGTCAACGACTGCTGGCTATCATCATAGTCGCGCACAATGCCAAAATCTGAGAGCAATATGCGTCCATCCGCCGCCACAAATATATTCGATGGCTTCAGGTTGCCATGCGTGACGCCTTGATTGTGGGCATACTGTACAGCACTACACAACTGTTGTATGATCGGCAGCGCCTGCAACGCGGAGAGTTTCCCACCCACACGCTTGAGCAAATCTTCGAGCGTTCCGCTTGCCACATAAGGCATGACGAGATAGAGTAAGTCTTCACCTTCGCCAAATTCAAGCAAGGGCAGGATATACGGATGCTCAAATTGACCGATTTTCTCGGCCTCCGTCATGAAGTAGTCGCGAAAGGTCGCACGTTGGGCGAAACTTGAACGAAACACTTTGGCCGCAACCTCATGATTTCCTTCACCATTTTGTCGAGCGCGGTAGACATCGGCGATGCCGCCCTTACTAATACATTGCAAGAGAAGATAATCGCTCAGTATGGCACCTTCGAGATTAGACATGCAACACCCCGTTTTCAGGTTTCTCAGTATCGCGCCAACCATGCAGATCATACCGTTTTCCTGGTATAAGGCGATACATCAAACTAAACGAGATGCGCACGCTTTTTAGGAGTTGCTCAATGAGATTACCGCAATCGCTCTAATTCATCGGCAGTTGGTACCGCCGCCGTGCCGGTGAGCGCGGTCGCCGAGAGACTGCCACAAATCGTGCCACAACGTAATGCGTCCGCCAGCGCGTAGCCTTTGAGAATGCCATACATAAAACCACCGTTAAAAGCGTCGCCTGCGCCTGTGGTATCCACTACTTCCGCAATGGGATAAGCGGGACTATGGATAAGCTCTCCGTGTTGGCAAGCAATTACGCCACGTTCGCCCACTTTGACAATTACCGTAGGAGAGAAGGTCGATAATGTGCAGGCGGCCTGTTCGGGCGTCTCATCTCCCGTAATAGAGGTTGCCTCTAATTGATTGGGCATGAAATAGTGACCACGGCGGATTGCATTGAGTATAATTGGATCGGTCAATTCCTGCGGATTCCAACCCGCGTCTAAAAAGATAATACTATTACTTTCCACGAGCATATCAAGCAATGGCAGCGCCGCTGGACGCGCATAAGCGAAAATACTGTCAAAGGTGTAATTCGCCAACAGTTGTCGAGGGTTTTGCGTCAGTATATCCCCTTCAAGCTGTAGTTCAGCGTCACTTTCGGCTGTTTCAACCATCTGAGCAATAATACCGCCTTCCTCCCTATTTGAATATGATACAAAGCCACGCTCGCCTTCGTGTGCAAGGCAAACACTGACTGAGAATTGCGGACGGTTGTGTATAATCACCAACTCGCGAGAAATACCCGCTTTCTCCATCTCTTCAAGAATAAAGCGGCTGAAAAAGTCGTTGCCCAGTTCGCATAGCAAGGCTACACGCATACCCAGGCGACTCAATGTTGCTGCCGTGTTGAAGACAGAACCAACACTGACAGCGAATTTGCCAACATACATCTCCTTTCCTAACGCGGGCCAATGCGGCATATCGCCAAAAACAATATCAACACAAGGCGTACCAATGACCAGTACATCGAAGTGAGAACCATGCATGTATATGAACTTTCCGTTGCATTACAGGTAGTAAACTAGAACATACTTATTATTCTATGGGACGGTGTCAAATCCTCAGCCATACTATCAAGAGGATTGTTAGAATGTGCAGCAGTTGATCGAGCCAGATAGAGCCTATTACTTTGTAGCGGGATTTCATGGGGTCAACTATGAAATGAGAACCGAATAATACAGCCGTCGCCAGCAGGGATGGGTGAGCAAAAAGCACAAATGTCGCGGTATAGGTTGCGCAATGATAGAAATTCACCTCCCAACTTTTCCCCTTCTCGATACTCATCCAGGTACTCTGGAAAGCAAAATCTCCGATGAAGTGGCAAGCCAGCCAGACAAGCAACGTAGAAATTGAGATACCTGCGATAGTAGTCAACATTGGTATTCTCCTCACTCTGACAGTCTTTGTAGAGAGTATAGCTGAGGTAGCATACCACAACAATGAGCCGCATGGCAGCAGTACTGTGACTTATCTCACAGTATCTCCCTTCAAGGGTGGCACACGACACCGACTGTATAATTGTTTACATACGCTTTGTGCTAGTTGATGACAAGGAGTGAGAAGTGTAGTACGCTTCTGTTTGTACAAAAACAAGCAAACAAGGAGCGCACTACCCATGTTAGACAAAGCTACCATTCTCACTACCATTTT
>Ga0307372_10001513_pt1 | contig 40458 bp, 48 predicted proteins | sample OX1MG_FD_202533 | JGI IMG/M metagenome (GOLD analysis project Ga0307372, IMG submission 202533) | Soil microbial communities from Risofladan, Vaasa, Finland - OX-1 | ecosystem: Environmental > Terrestrial > Soil > Coastal area > Acid sulfate soil | place: Finland: Risofladan, Vaasa | collected...
CGATCGTCCCGGACACCGACTTGCCACGAGCTCAGCGCGCGCTCGTCGGGCTCAACGCCGAGCTTGCCGCGCTCTGGCCGTCCATTGTCGAGAGGGGAAGCCACCGTCTCCGGACGCCGAGACGTGGGCCCGGGAGACGGGCAAGCTCGGGCTGCTCGAGCGCTGAGCGTGCTCAGGGTTCCACGACCTTGTCGAGCATCTCCGGACGCACGAGCTCGAAACCTTGAGCGCCGCTGCGCAGCCAGCCAGCCTTCTGCCACCGGCTAAGCACCCGGATCACGGTTTCCGTGCGCGCGCCGACGAGCTGTCCGATGCGCTCGCGAGTGAGGGCGAGGTCGAGACGCACCGTGCCCCCCGCCTCGCGCCGCCCGAACCGTCGCCCAAGGTAAAGGAACAGGGCCGCCAATCGTCGCGGCACCGAGCCCGCGCTCACGATGCCGATCTTGGCGTGCAGCAGCTCGGCATGCGCAATCAGCGCGCGGTTGAGCGCCCGCTCGAGCGCGGGATGTGCGTCGAGAGCGTCGAATACCGTACGGCTCGGCACGAGGAGCGCGCTCACGCCGTCGGTCAACGCAACCGCGTCCGCCGGATAGCGCCGGCGCTTGAGCGCCGGCATGACGCACAGCGTGTCACCGCGGCCGAATAGCCCCACCATCACACCCTCGCCCGCAGGTGTCACCTGCTCGAGCTCTACCAGGCCGTCCTCGACGATGACGAAATGCGCGGCATCCTCGCCCATCCGCCAGATGCGCTCGCCGGCGGCGAAGCGCCGCGGCAGAGCGTCGTGCGCGAGCAGATCAAGGAGCGCCAGCTCAAGCCCCGCGAAAAGGCCCGTCGCGCCGAGCCGATCGGCAAGGCCTTGCGTTCCGGACATAGGAGCCTCAGTCTACGCCTCGCCAGGAGCCGATCCCCGAACCTGACACACCCCGCGCCGCGCCCAGCCCGGATCCCGCTCGATGCACGCCAGCGCAGCATGACGGACCACCGCGGCGACGCCCGAGTGAGTCCCTCGCCCGGAGACGCACGCCCGCGTCGGCTTCTAACGGGAAGCTCCCTTTTCTTCCCCGCTGCGACGCTGTACGGACTCTTCGTGCTCCCGGCATCGGTCCTTGCGATGCTGGGGGACGTGAGCACCTTTCCGGGCATCGGCTATCCGGCCGGGCACGCCCACGAAATGCTGTTTGGGTTCGCGCTCGCCGCGGTTGCCGGCAACCAGCTCGGACCCATGGCCAGGCCGCGGCTCGTTCTGCTCTTCGGGTTATGGGCGCTCGCGCGCGCGACCTACCTCCTCGCCCCGTCGAGCCTGGCGGCCGCCGCGTCGAATATCGCGTTCGCCGGCCTGCTCGCGGCGCAGGTCGCACCGCGGCTCCTGCGCTCCGCCAAGAAGCCCCGCAACAAGGCGCTCCCCGCGGTGCTGATCGGGATTTGCGCGAGCGACATCGCGTTCGAGCTCGCACCGCACGTCGGATGGGCGGCGGCCGAACTCCATATCCTCCTCTCGGCGGTCCTGTTGTTCGCACTGCTGATGCTGTTCATGGGGGGGCGCCTGATCGCACCCGCGGTGGCAGGTCAGTTCTACCGTCAGGGCGGCAATCTCGAAGCCCGCGTGCAGCCGCGCATCGAAGCGGCGCTCATCGCTTCGATGACGGTGGCGGTCGCGGGCTCAATGGCCGCGAGCCGCGCGCTGCTCGTCGCAAGCGGGATATCCGCGATGATTTCAGGGCTGCTCGCAGCCGTCCGCCTCTTGCGCTGGCGGCTGTGGGCGCTGCGCGGCAGGCCCGATCTGCTGTGCCTCGCCTCCGGTTACGCTTGGCTCGCGGCAGGTCTGCTCGCGCTGGGTGCGGCGCTTGCAAGCGGCCGCGACCCGACCGTTGCGCTGCACGTCATCACCGTCGGAAGTATCGGCACGCTCACGCTCAACGTGATGTCCATGACGTGGATGCTCAAGGCGCGCAAGGACCCGTCGCGCAGCCGCGTGACCGTCATGGGTACTCTGCTCGTCGGCGCCGCGACGCTGCTGCGAATCCTCGCCGGCATCAGGGTTTACCCGGCGCCGCCGCTGTTGCTGGCTTCCGCGCTGTGCTGGAGCAGCGCGTTCGCGCTACTCGCGGGTACGTTGCTCTCGCGAAGCGCTGCGAGGCCGCACGATTGACCGCTGTCAAGAGTTGCGCGCATTGCGACTCGCCCATGAGCCGTATCGCGTGCGTCATGTTCCACGATTGGAGTAGTCTGCACTTGCCCTGCACTCATTCACGGAGGCTCGCTTGACCAGGCACGGCAACAGCGCACCGAGCGACGACCGGGCGGCCGTTCGCGGCCTCCCGCCCTTGTACTTCGTGCTTCCGCTGGCAATTGCACTGGCGCTCCAGTTGCTGGTCCTGCCGTTGCCGTTCTCGCTCCCCACGATCGGCGCGGCCCGAGGCGGCATTCTGCGGGTGTGCGCGGGCGCTTTGATCGGGCTGGCGGGCATCCTCCTCTTCGGGCTGACCGTGCGGGCGCACAAGCGCAGCGGCAACGATCCGCACCCGACCACCCCGACCGTCTCACTCATTACCTCCGGACCCTATCGATTCTCGCGCCACCCGGGCTATCTCGGGTTTGCGCTCGCGCAGACCGGGATCGCCGTGGCGGTGGGCTCGGTGTGGGCTCTGGGCTCGGTCATCGTATCGTTGCTGCTTGCGCATTACCTCGCCGCTTTACCGGAGGAGGCGTATCTGGAGCGCAAGTTTGGCGAGCGATATCGCGAGTACGAAGGAATGGTCCGGCGCTGGATCTAGGGATCGCGGCGCCCGTCGAGAAGGCGTGCGGTGTCGTAGAGGAAGCAGCGGGCACGCCCGCAGTCTAGCCGGTGCTCCACGCGCGCGGGCGCTTCATGCCCGCCACTTTGCACGCCTGCTTGACGTAGCCGTAGGGAAACAGCTCGAACAGTCTCGTGCGCGCCCGCGCGCCGTAGCCGAGCTCGTCGGCGACGAATTTCACGACGAAGCGCGCATCGGGCGCGACCTGGCGCTCGGCGTACCGGGCACGCATGAAGGCAATGACCCTCCAATGCTCCTCCGTCAGCGCGAGGCCCTCGCTCGCCGCGATCTGCCGGGCAATGTCCTCGGTCCAATGCTCGGGGTCGACCAGATAACCCTCGTCGTCGCGATAATCCCTTTCAAGCGTATTCGACATCGATCACCCTCCTCGCCACGTTCAACAGGGTCCGGCGCTCTCTGTCGTCGCGATCAAGCGGTGCCGACCCCTGTCCTCCGCGCCGCGGGCGCAATGCGCAGGATCTGCGCGAGAGATCTTCTCGGCTTGAGCAGATCGGCGAGAGTATAACGATCGAGAGCCTCCAGAAACGCGTCCATGGCCTCGTGCAAGGCTCGCTTGAGGACGCAGCTTCGCGCGATCGCACAATCTGCCCCGCCCTGGTCGAAACATTCGACGATGGCGAAACTGTCCTCGGTGCGCCGCACGACCTCGCCCACGCTGATGGACTCGGGCGTCCGCGCCAGACGCAGGCCGCCGCCCTTGCCGCGCACCGTATCGACATACCCCAGCTGCCCGAGCTGGTGAGCGACCTTCATCAGGTGATTCGCGGAGATTCCGTAACCGCCCGCGATCTGCTCGATCGTGGCGAAGCCGGCGGGCGCGGTGCCCAGGTAGGTCAGCACCCGGAGCGAATAGTCGGTAAACGTAGTCAGGCGCATCGCGACCTCAAAGATGTATTCCACATATTGCTTTTAGCGCATGAGCATGCTAGCTTTAAGCTGCATGTGACGTACATCTTATCACCTCAAGGAGGCTGCAATGACGCAATCCATACTGGACGTTCGCACGATCATGCCGCGCGAGCGGCATCCACTGATCTTCCGCACGTTCGACGCGCTCGAGTCCGGGGAGGGTTTCGAGCTGGTCAACGACCACGACCCCAAGCCGCTCTTCTATCAGCTCCAGGCAGAACGCGGCTCAGGCGTCGACTGGCGCTACCTCGAAGAAGGGCCTGAAGTGTGGCGCGTGAGGATCGGCCGCCGCTAGGGATGGGCGAGCGCGCAGCGCCTGCCGGCGAAGGGGCCCTGGAAGTGCAGCGCACCGCCTTTGTCTCAGAGATCGGCGAGAATCTGGTCGACCCCGAGTGGGTCTACCGCATCGCCTGCAGGACCGACGCGATCGACCCCCACTTGACGATGTCTGCGCCGGCCCGCTCGACCAGGAGCTCGAGCGCCGGCGCATCTCCGTGACCACGGGCGCAATTCCCGACTGAATCCGTCAACTATTTGATCTGCATCAAGGCTGGCAGGCGCGCGCCCGCCATAATTGCGTAAAGCGGTACCGTAATACGTATTTTGGGACCACGAGGAGAACAGCGGTGACAGCCCAGATTCCGTACGATCACGAAACCGAGCTCGACGACGTGCTCGAACGCTGCAACGCCGTGCGCCAGGCGCCGCTCCCGGACGCCGGGAACCTCCCCGAGGGCTTTACCGGCATGCTGGGGCACTTTCCGGTGTACTTCCCCGAGGAGATCGCGCACGCCGCCGGCCTGCTCCCGGTCAACGTCCTCGGCGGCGGCAACCGGCTCGAGCTGAAGCACGCCGACGCCCGCATGGGCTCGTTCGTGTGCTCCATCTGCCGCTCGACCGCGGAGCTCGGCCTGAACGGCTCCTTGCAGGGCCTGACCGGGTTCATCACCCATCCGATCTGCGACGCCGCCAAGCACCTCGCCGGGATCTGGTCGCGCAACTTTCCGGAGCAGCTCTCCCAGATTCTGTATCTGCCGCAGAACGTGAACACCGCGGGAGCGGTTCGCTATATCGCCGCCGAGTACCAGCGTCTGCGTGGCGAATTGGAGAAGAAAACCGGGCGCAGCGTCGGGGACGAGGCCCTGCGAACGAGCATCCGCACCTACAACCGCAATCGGCACCTCCTGCGCGAGCTCTACGCCGTGCGCCGCGACGAACCGTGGAAGCTGAGCTGCACCGAGTCCTACCTGCTCACGCGCGCGCGTACGCGCATGCCCTGCGAGGAGCACAACGCCCTGCTCGGGCGCGCCCTGGACGCCCTCCGCCATCGCAGTCTGCGGGCCCAGGACAAGCCTCGGGTCGTGTTCGTGGGAGGCTTTTGCGAACAGCCCCCTCTCGAGATGCTCGAGGCGATCGACGACAACTGTTACGTGGTGGACGACGACCTTCTGATCGGTCTGCGCTGGCTCATCGCCGATGTCCCGGATTCCGGCGACCCCATCTGGGCGCTCGCAGAGAGTTTCGTCGAGCGTTCGGCGGCCAGCCCGGTCCAGCACGACGCGCGCAAGACCAAGGAGGGCTACCTCATGGAGATGATGCGCGCGAGCAAGGCGGATGCCGCGATTCTCACGGCGGCGAAATTCTGCGAACCGGGCCTCGACGAGCAAACCGCCTGGTCCAAGCACCTCGACCAGGAACACATTCAGTACCTGGTGCTCGAATTCGAGGAGAAGATGACCTCGTTCGAGCAGATGGCGATGCAGCTCGAGACCTTCGCCGAATCCCTGTTGTTCGCGCTCGCGTAAGAGGAGGAATGCCATGACGACCGAAGTTCTCGACACCGCCCCGACCCGCCACTTCGCGGCAGCGGCCTTCGACCCGCGCGCGGAAGGCCAACGCCTCATCAAGGACTGGTATACGGGCCTGGCGCAGGCGCCCGAGCGCGGCCAGCATGTGGCCAACGTGTTCGTGATGGGCAACGCGGTCGAAATCCTGCGCACCTTCGATTTCCAGCTCGTGTTTCCGGAAATCAACTCGCTGCAGACCGGCGTGCGCAAGGCGTCCGAGGAGTACATACGCCTGTCCGAGGACTACGGCATGTCGCCGGACGTGTGCTCCTACGTCAAGGCAGACGTCGGCCTGATCCTCAAGGAACATGAGCATCCGGCCGGGCGCATTCCCAAGGCGCACATCGCCATAGCCTCGAACATGTGCAGCACCTTCATCAAGTGGGCCGAGATCTGGGAGCGATTGCTGAAGACGCCGACTTTCGTGCTCGACCTCCCCGGCCAGCGCGCGGCGGGCTGGCAGGTTCGGCCGGGTGATGCGCAGCACGCGGCCGACTCGCGCTGGGTCGAGGCGCAGTTTCGCGATCTCATCGAGAAGTGCGAAAAGATCACCGGCAAGCGCTTCGACATGGATCGGCTGGCGCAAGTCGAGGAACGCGTCAACAAGATGGTGTTCCACTGGAACAACGTCATGGCGCTCAACCGGGTGTGCCCGGCGCCGTACAACGCGATGCTGGACGGCCTGACCTATATCGGCATCATGAACGTATACCGCGGGGCGCCCGAGGGCGTCGAGTTCATGCGCCGGCTCGAAGAGCAGCTGAAGGCCAAGGTGGCGCGCGGCGAAGGCCGCGTCGCCCAGGAGCGCTTCAGGCTGCTGTTCTCGGGCACGCCCTGTTACGTTTCCATGCGCCGCCTGGTGGAGCTGTTCGAGACCTGGGGCGGCGTGTTCGCCTACTCCGACTACCTCACTTTCGCCGCGGGCGGAATGGATGCGGGAGAGTTGGTCTACGACACCTCGCGGCCGCTCGAGAGCCTTGCCGAGGTCACCGCGCTCGCCGCGCAGCGGGGCCTCTCCAACCAGTTCTTTGCGCACGAACGCCTTGCGCAGCAGATCAGGGATTACGACGTCGACGGGATCGTCTTTCACGGCATCAAGAGCTGCCGCTTCGTATCCTCCGGCATGGCCGATACGCGCGACTACCTCAACAAGCGGCTGAACGTGCCGAGCCTTTACATCGAATCCGATCTCATCGACCCGCGCTACTGGTCGGACGCGCAGATCAAGAACCGCGTCGACGCGTTCTTCGAGACGCTACATCAGCGCGGCGGCGGCGCGCCCCTCGCGGGCAAAACCGTTCCCGCCGCAGCCGGGAGGGCCGCATGAAATACGTTGCCGGAGTCGATGTCGGGTCCACGCAGACCAAGGCGCTGATCATCGACCAGAACAGGACCATCGTCGGGCGCGCGCTGCTCGACATGGAGACCAGCATGCTGACCGTCGCGCAGGACGCGTTCAACGCCGCGCTCGCGGATGCCGGTATCACCGAGGATCAGGTTCTTTACATCGCCGGCACGGGTTACGGCCGCTACAACGTGACCTTCGGCCACGAGCAGGTCACCGAAATCAGCTGCCATGCGCGTGGCGCCGTCGCGCTGTTCCCGGCGACCCGCACCGTCATCGACATCGGCGGTCAAGACACCAAGGCGATTCGCGTCAAACCCGATGGTCAGGTCGGCGACTTCACAATGAACGACAAGTGCGCCGCAGGCACCGGGCGCTTTCTCGGAGCCGCCTCGTACGCGCTCGAGATGCCGCTCTCGGAGCTCGGGCCCCTCGCGCTCAAATCGGAGAATCCCGTGCGTATCACCACCACCTGCACGGTGTTCGCCGAGTCGGAGATCATCAGTCATCTCGCCAAGGGCATGCTGCCGGAGGACGTGCTGATGGGCGTGCATCATGCGATCACCAGCCGCTGCGTCTCGCTCGCGCGCCGCGTCGGCATCGAGTCCGAGGTGACGTTCACCGGCGGGGTGAGCCGCAACGTGGCCATCGTGAAGCTGCTCGAGCAGGCGGCGGGAATGAAGATCAACGTGAGTCCCGATGCGCATTTCTGCGGCGCGCTGGGGGCCGCGCTGTTCTCGCACGATCGCGCCTTCGGGGCCCAGGCGCGGCCGGCAGCCATGGCCGCATAGGAGAGGCACATGCTAAACGTCGTAGGCATCGACATCGGATCGACCTATAGCAAGGCGATCGCGCTCAACGCGCGGCACGAGGTACTCGGCACCGCGGTGCGCCGCACGGGCTTCAAGCTGGCGCAGGCTTCGGAGGCGGTATTCGTGGAGTTGCTCAAGGATTGCGGCCTGGACCGCTCCGCGATCAGCTACGTGGGGGCGACCGGTTACGGCCGCTACACCGTGGCGTTTCGACATACTCAGATCACCGAGCTCACCGCGCACGCGCAAGCCGCCGTGCACCTTTTTCCCGACACGCGCACCATTCTCGACATCGGGGGCCAGGACATCAAGGCGATCAAGGTCGACGCAGAAGGCCGGGTGAAGGCGTTTCGCCTCAACGACAAGTGCGCCGCCGGCACCGGCGCATTCCTCGAGAAAACCGCGCGCTACCTCGGGCTGACCACCGACGACCTCGGCCCCTACGCCATGCGCGCGACCAAACCTGTGCAGATCAGCAGCGTGTGCGCGGTGTTCGCGGAGTCGGAGGTGATCAATCATCTGTCGAAGGGCATACCTGCCGAAGACATCGTGATGGGCGCGATGGTGGCGCTGGGCGGCCGGGCGATCCAGCTCATGCGCCGCGTCGGACTCGAGCCCGGCTACATGCTCACGGGCGGCATGACGCGCAACGCGGCGATGATCGATGCGCTCGAATCCAACCTCAAGGCGAAGCTCCACGTGGCGCCCAACGGGCTCGGCCAGCTGAACGGCGCCTACGGCGCGGCGCTTCTCGGCCTGCGTCGCGTGGAGAAGCTGCTCGCCGAGGGCAAACCCATCCCGCCAACGGCGGCGCAGCAGGGGCCCGGCGGAGCCGCGACGGTGCACCGTTGGTCTGCGAGCGTACCGAAACGGCGCGTCGAGCCTTGCCGCGCTACCGGTGAATGCCCGGTCGTCGTGAAAGCCGCTCAGAAGCCGCTCCACGCCGCGGCATGAGGGCATAGTCGCGCAAAGGAGTCAGCAATGACCTACGTCGTCACCGAAGCCTGCATCAACTGCAAGCACACCGATTGCGTCGAGGTATGCCCCGTGGACGCCTTCCACGAAGGCGCAAACTTCCTCGTCATCCATCCCGACGAATGCATCGACTGCGGCGTGTGCGTGCCGGAGTGTCCGGTGGAGGCCATCTACGCCGATGCCGATGTCCCGCCCGGATTGCAGCAATACACCGCGCTCAACGCCGAGCTGGCGAGGGACTGGCCGCCGATCACGCGCAAGGTCGATCCCCTGCCCGAGGCGAACCACTTTGCGGACGTGCGCGACAAGCTGCCGCTGCTGAAACGCGCATAGACCGCCCTTCCGACAGGAGACATCATGGAGCTCATCGGCGATTACATGACCAGGCACCACAAGGACTGCGACGTCGCGTTCGTGCGCGCCGAGGAGAAGGCCGCTGCCGCGGACTGGACCGGCCTGCAGCGCGAAGCCGGAATCTTCCTGGTCGAGATTGAGCGCCACATCGCGATGGAGGAGGAACTGCTGTTTCCGGCCTTCGAGGACCGCACCGGCATGAGCGGCGGACCGACAGCGACCATGCGCATGGAGCACGAGCAGATGCGCGGCATGTTCGCGCAGATGCGCGCGGCGGCCGAGGCGCGGGACGCCGCGCAATACCTCGGTGCGTCCGAGACGCTGCTCATCCTCCTGCAGCAGCACAACATCAAGGAGGAGAGCATGATGTATCCCATGCTCGACCAGGCGCTCGGGGAAGATGCCGCCCAGTTTCTCGAGCGCCTGCAAAGCGCAGCCTGCTGAGCACGCGCCGCCGAAGTCGCGGCTAGCGCGCCGGCGCGCATTGCGCTTCGGGATGCCCACATGATTCAGGCCGGGCTGCGGCTCGATCAGGCACCACCGATCTCGGTGCCGTTTCGCTTCTTCCTCAGCGCGCCGCCGTTTCTCGTGCTCGCCGCGGCGCTGCTTTTGTGGCGCGGGCCCGAGGCGCTGCAATGGCGCCTGACGCCCGCGGCGCTTGCCCTGACTCACCTGTTCACGCTCGGGTTCATGTCGATGGTGATGGTCGGGGCCGTCATGCAGCTGCTCCCCGTGCTCGCCGGCGCGCCGATTCCGCGGCCGCTCGCGGTCGCGGCGGTCGTCCATGCCGCCCTCGGCCTCGGCACGTTGTCCCTCGCGGCCGGGTTCGTGTTCGCAGCCGCATGGCTGTTCAAAGCCGGAGCCGCGCTGCTCGGGGCAGGCTTTACGGTCTTTCTCGGCGCAGTGGCGGCGGGCTTGTGGCGCTCGCGGGTGAGGAATACCACGGTTCGGGTGCTCCGGCTGGCCTTCCTGTCGCTCGCCTTGGCCGCGACGCTGGGTGTCGCACTCGCCTCGAGATCAGGCTGGGGGATCGCGCTGCCTGCCGCTTTCGCCGACCTGCACCCCGCGTGGGCCCTGCTCGGCTGGACGGGACTGCTCGCCCTCGGCGTGGCCTATCAGGTCGTACCGATGTTCCAGCTCACGCCGGCGTATCCGCGCGCCATGGTGCGGTACCTTGGGGCAATCGTGTTCGGGCTGCTCGTGCTCTGCTCCGGCGCGTCCTGGCTCGGCGGTGCCTGGCGGCCGGCAGCCGACCTCTGCGCGCTCGCACTGGCTGGCGCCTACATTTCGTTCGGCGCGACGACGATCGTGCTGCAGCAGCGGCGCAAGCGGCGGCAGACCGACATCACGCTCGCGTACTGGAGGCTGGGAATGGCAAGCCTGATCGCCGCCAACGCTCTCTGGGCACTTCGCATCCTGGCGCCGGCAGCGTTGCCGGAGCGCGCCGATGTGCTAATCGGCCTGCTCGCGTTGCTCGGCTTTGCCGGCTCGATCATCAACGGCATGCTCTACAAGATCATGCCGTTTCTCGCCTGGTTTCACCTGCAGTCGACGGGCCGCACGGCAGGCCAGGCTCCGAACATGAACCAGATCCTCGGCCAGGCCGCGCAGCGACTCCAATTCCGGGCTCACGTCGCGGCGCTGGCGCTGCTCGTCGCGGCGGTGGCCTGGCCCGCCGCGCTCGCCTATCCGGCCGCGCTCGCGCTCGGTGCGAGCGGCGTGCTGCTCGAGGCCAACCTCATCAAGGTGCTGCGCGCGTTTGCCCAGGCGCGTCCCGCGCGATCGCTCTCCCGGATCGATGCCGGCTCGACCCCGAACGAGCTGCCGGCGCGGCGCAGCAGCCCGTCGCCGTAGGCTTCAGGCCGAAGGCACGCTCCCGCTCGCGGGTGCCGGCCGCGGCCACAGCACCGGCCACAACCGCAGCGCGAACAGCGCGAGCGAAGCCCACAGGAGCGCGCCGCCCGCGATCGCGAGCGCGCGCAACGCGAGCGCCATGCCCGCTGCAAGCAACGCGATGCCCGCGTTTGCGCAGACGAGTTGCCCGATCGCGGCGCCCCCGGCGCGGATCGGGTGGCCGGTGAACCGCGGCAGCATGTGCGCACCCAGGCCGTAGAGCAGGCACAGCAGCGCTGCGCCGAACAGATGCATGCCCGCTCCGCCCAATGGTCCCGGCGCGAGCAGCGAGCCCTGCGCGAGCAAGGCGATGGCGCTCGCCGCGAGCCACAGCGCGAACGACTGAATGAACCAGCGCTCCTCGCGCGCGAGCAGCAGACCCGCATAGCGCGCGGCGTTGCCCTGGCGCTCGGGCGCCGCGGCGACCATCGCGCGCGCCTCGGCGAAGGGCACCACGCCCACGGCCTTGAGCTCGCCGTCGATCACCAGCGCCGGGATGTTGCGGATATGCAGCGCGCGCGCGAGCCGCTTGCCTTCGGGCTGCGCGAGGTCGAGCACCGCGAGCTCGACGTCCTTTTCCCCGGCGACGCGGCGCCAGACCGCCTCCGCCGCCGGACAGGTCGCGCACCATTCGGACACCAGCAGCTCGACGCGCATGGTCACTCGGCGCAACGCATGCAGTCGACGTCGTAGCGGTCGATCCAGGCACGCAGCCCCTGCTGCGCGGCTTCGCCGCGCGCGAGCGAGGCGAGCGCCTCCTGCGGATCGTCGGGTCTCATCGTCACCAGCCAGGCGTCGGTGTAGGGCGCGACGTTGATCAGGCCGGGGTCTGCCGCGACCTTCTCGTTGACGGCGACGATGGTGCCGTCGAAGGGCGCCGGCACCCCGCCCGCCCACTTGCCCGACTCGAGGCGCGCCACCGGCTTTTTCTTCGCGCGGTGCGAGCCCGCGGGACGGAAGGTCGCGTACTGCACGCGCCCGGCCATGGTCTGCGCCGGGTCGGTGATGCCGACCCGGAACGTGCCATCCGGCTCTGGCTTCACCCAGCAGTAATCGAGGTCGTACCAGCGGTCTTCGGGCAGTTCGCAGCCGCGGTATTCGCTCACGACGGCTCTCCCGGCGGAGCGAGGCGCACGGTGAACACGACGTTGACGCCAAAGGCGAGCATTGCGGCCGCGCTCGCCGCGCCGCCGATCAGCACGAGGCTGGGCACGAGCGCCAGCCAGCCCGCCACCATCAGCGGAAGCCCGGCATTGGCGAGCCAGAACTGGGCCCACGCCAGGTGCTCCGAGCGCAGCGCGTACCCCGCGAAGCGCGGCAGCACGTGCAGCCCGATGCCGTAGATGTTCATCAGCACCAGGCCGAGCAGCATGAGGTGGGCGTGCGCCCGGGCGACGTCGCCGGGCAGCAGCGCGGGGTCCGCCAGACGAACGAGCGCCAGCAGGCCCCCCAGAAGCCCGTAGATCAGGCCGAGCGTGACGAACAGCCGGTTGCGCGGGTGCATGGGCCAGCACTGCAAAAGAACTCCATTAGAGTATCGCGTCCGAGCCGCGGCGGCGACTTGCCGCAAATCAAGAGAATGCCGAATCCGGTCTGCCGCCGCGCCAGACTTCGCTTGACTCACATCAAGGTCGCGCGCGGCCTGCGCTGCGGACAATCTGCCGACGCAAGCCCACCCCTCACGAGCCATGGCGAGCCTCTCGGAATCCCTGTCGGAGCATCATCGGCGCTGCGATCGGCTGTTCGCCCTGGCGCACGAGGCCGCTGCGGCCGAGGACTGGCAGGGCTACGTACGGCAACTCGCGGCCGTGAGCGAGACCCTGGACCGCCACATCGACTTCGAGGAGGGCGAGCTGTTTCCGGCCTTCGAGCAGACGACCGGCCTGCGCAGCGGGCCGACCGAGGTGATGCGCGCGGAGCACGCCCGCATGCGTGCCCTGCTCGCCGCGCTCGCTGCCGCCGCGCCGCGGTTCGACCCGCAAGGCTGTCGCAAGGAACTGGGACACCTGCGGGCGATGCTGGAGCAGCACAACGCCAAGGAAGAAGCCGTGTTGTACCCGGCCTGCGAGCGACTGCTCGGCACGCGCGCCGAGCTGCTGGCAAGCGCGCAGGCGCTCAATGGCGCGGCGCCGCAGGACGCGCCGCGCGTGCTCGACGTGCGCGGCCTGGCGGCGCCCGAGCCGTTCGTGCGCATCATGGACTGCCTCGCTCGGCCGCCCGCGGCGCCGCTGCGCGTGTTGATCCACCACGAGCCGCTGCCGCTATACGCGGTGCTGCGGGCGCAAGGCTTTCGCTACCGCGCGCGGCCCATCGAGGGCGAGGGCTTCGAGATCCTCATCGAGCCCGCGGCACGCTAGGGCGCCGCGACGCCGCCTCAGGAGGTCCTGGCGCGCAGGCGATCGAGATCGGGGATGCGCACGAAGCGGCCGTCGACTTCGATCAGGCCCTGCCCCGCGAGGTCGTGCAGGATGCGCGAGAAGTGCTCCGGTGTCATGTTCAGGCGCGAGGCGATGACGCTCTTTCCCGGCGTGAGCTCCACCTCCACCCGGCCGGCGCCCGCGCCGTCGGGCAGCTCGCCGAGCAGGTAGCCGATCACCCGCTCGGAGCCCGAGCGCAGCGTGTAGGCCTCGACGTCGCGCACCAGGCCGTGCAGGCGGCGCGACAGCCCGGAGAGCATGCGGCGCGCGAAGCCCGGGTCGCGCGCCAGCTCGTCGTTCACCGTCTGCTTCGACACATGCAGCAGCATCGAGTCGCTGAGCGCCTGCGCGAACACGATGTAGGGCTTGTCGAGGAACATCAGCGCCTCGCCGAAGCTTTCCCCCGGACGGATGATCTCGACCACCTTCTCGACGCCTTGCGGGGAGGTGAAGCCGAGCTTCACCTGGCCGTAGACCACGACGTGAAAGCCGGTGACCGGATCGCCGGTGTGGCAGACCTCCTCGCCCTTTTGCACGTACAGCGCCTCGGTGCCCGCCGCGATCCGGTCCAGCTCCTCCGGGCTCATCTCGGTGAACATCGGCAGGTTGCCGAGAAATGCCTGCACCTTGATCTGCGGGCGCGCCCCGCGCGCGGGGACGCGGGCCGCTTCGGTGTCCTTGTCGTGGTCTCGTTCCATCGGAATGAGTGATCTCCTCCGGGACATTGTACTTTCATGGCCGCAGCGCGCCCGCGCGCTTTCGCGCCCGGCCACCCGTGAAGGACGGCGTGCCCGACCCGATTTGGCAGGCCCTCGCGCGGCCCGCGCCGGCGCTCAGCTCGTCGGCGCGACGACCACGACGTGGTCGCGGCTCACGTTGATGAACGGGGCGGTGAACACCTGGCGGCCGGCCAGCTCCCAGACCTCGGCGTCGGTCACCGCGATGAAGCCCTTGGCCTCGACCATGTAGTCGGTCACGCGCGCGCCGGGCATGAGCTCGATGTAGCCCTTGATGCGGTAGGTCGAGGTCAGGAGGATGACCTTGGTGCGGGTTTCCTGCGTTGGCATGGGTCGAACTCTCCTTTATGGGTTGCGCTCTTCGAGCAGCGGCGGGGTCTCGGCTTCGGGCAGCGCCTCGACGTCCCTGAGCTTGCGCTCGATCTGGCGCGTGCGCACCTCCGCCGCGTCGATCGAGTTGGCCACCGTCTGCAGCTGGCGCTTCGTGTTCGCCAGCACCTCGCCGAAGCGGCCGAACTCGGCCTTCACCGCGCCGAGGATCTTCCACACTTCGGAGGAGCGCCTCTCGATCGCGAGCGTCCTGAACCCCATCTGCAGGCTGTTCAGCAGCGCGCTGAGCGTGGTGGGCCCGCACACGGTGACGCGGAACTCGCGCTGCAGCGTCTCGAACAGGCCCGGCCGGCGCAGCACCTCGGCGTACAGCCCCTCGAACGGCAGATACAGCAGCCCGAAGTCCGTGGTGGCGGGCGGCTCGAGGTACTTGTCGGCGATCGTCTTCGCCTCCAGCCGGATGCGCGCTTCGAGCGCCTTCGCCGCCGCCTCGACCGCGGCCGGATCGGCGGCGTCCTGCGCCTCCTGCAGCCGCTGGTAGTCCTCGGTCGGGAACTTGGCGTCGAGCGGCAGCCACACGCTGCCGCCGTCGCCGCTGCCGGGCAGCTTGATCGCGAACTCGACCCGCTCCTTGGAGCCGGGCCGCGTGGCGACGTTGGTATCGTATTGCTCGGGCGTGAGCACCTGCTCGAGCAGCGCGGCGAGCTGCACCTCGCCCATCACGCCCCGGTTCTTGACGTTGGAGAGCACCTTCTTCAGGTCGCCCACTCCGGCGGCGAGCACCTGCATCTCGCCCAGCCCCTTGTGCACCTGCTCGAGGCGCTCGGAGACCTGCTTGAACGACTCCGACAGGCGCTGCTCGAGCGTCGCGTGCAGCTTCTCGTCGACCGTCTGGCGCATCTGCTCGAGCTTCGCGCCGTTGTCCTGCTGCAGCTTCTCCAGGCGCTGCTCGAGCGTCTCGCGCGTGTCCTTGGCGGCCAGGCGCTGCTGCTCCTGCACCCGCGCGAGCTGCTCCTCGAGCGTGCGGCGGAAACTGTCGAGCTTCGCCTCGTTGGACGCGGTCAGCCCGGCCAGGCTCTGCGCGAAACTGTCGATCTGGTTGTTCTGCACCGTGGCGATCGAGGTCATCTGGGTGGCGATGTTCTGGCCGAAGGCCGACAGGCCGCGCGACAGCTCGTCGCGCGCCTCGCGCGACGAAGTGCGCTCGCGCGCGAGCAGCATGAGCAGCATCGCCACCGCCAGCGCGGAGGCGACCAGCGTCAGGACGACGAGGACCTCGGTCACGCCTGCCCCGGCATGTCGCCCGGCCGGTTGCGCATCCAGTCCGCGGTGCCGAAGAACTGCTGCAGCAGCCACTGCCGCATCTGCGGCTCGACGCCCGTGTCCTCGAGCGCGCGGCCCATGCACGCGAGCCACGCGTCGCGCTCCGCCTTGCCGATCGAAAACGGCAGATGGCGCGCGCGCAGCATCGGGTGGCCGATCTTCTCGGCGTACAGCGGCGGCCCGCCGAGCCAGCCGGACAGGAACATGAACAGCTTGTCGCGCGAGCCCGAGAGGTCCTCGGGATGCAGCTTGCGCACCGCGTAGAACTCGGGCTCCGAGTCCATCAGGGCGTAGAAGCGCTCGACCAGGCGGAACAGCACCTGTTCCCCTCCCAGCAGCTCGTAAGGCGTGACCTGCTTCGACATCCCGTCGCTCCAAGGCCTCGCGCGGGCGGCGCCCGCCGCGCAGAGGACTGGATTATCGCCTACGCGGCGCCTTCCTGTTCCGGCAGTGCGCGGCAACGCCGCCCGACGGCTGGACAAGAACGGCGTCCCATATTAGCTTCGGCCCGTCGTGGCGCCCGATAAGAAGAAGCACCCGGGAGAACATGCGGGGACCGATTCACCACACTGAACGATTCGGGCAGCGCGGCTTCACCCTCGTGGAGCTGGTCGCCGTCATCGTCGTGCTGGGCATTCTCGCCGCGGTCGCGATGCCCAGGTTGTTCGACCTATCCAGCGGCGCCTACAAGTCGGTCGTGGCGCAGACCGCAAGTGCGTTCACGACCGCGATCAACCAGGCCAATCTGGGCTGCGTCCTGGCGAACTACGCCGGCAAGGACAACCTGTCCACCTTCGGCGACGGCAAGGTCGACTTCAACGCCTACTGCTACCCGGCTTCCACCAACGGCAACAACGGCAACGTCAACGCGGCCCGCTGCCTGCAGATCTGGAACGGCGTGCTCGACTCGCCACCGACCATCAGCACGCCCGTTAAGGGCACGACCGACTACCGCGCGCAGGGAAGCGGCAAAGTCTGCACCTACACCTTCCGGAACGACACCAGCACCACGCGCAGATTCACCTACAACTCGGCAAGCGGCGCGGTGGTGCTCACCAATCCGTGAGGGGGCGGCGAGTGGAAGGGTTGGGGCGCGGGGTGTGGGCTGCCGTTCCCGTTGGCCGAGCCCTGGCGACCCGCCCGAGGCTCGAACTTACGACCCGCGGCGGCCGTTCAATGGCCGCCCAAACCGCGACCCGCCGTGAGCGAAAATACGGAACCCGCCACGCTTCCCAACCTGCGTCGCGAACCAAGGCATGATCGGGCCGCTGTTAACCACGAAAGTACACGCAATGCTGCGCGCCGCCGCGCGCGCCGGCACGCCCACGGTCGAGTGCTCGCTGGACCTCGAGCGCTCGATCACGACCGTCGAGGTGGGCGCCGCAGGATGGACCTGGCGAGGCCAACGCTTCCCCTACCTGGAAGCCTGCAAGGACAGGACCATCTACCACTGGGCCGGCGAGACGTTTCAGCCCGTGGCGCGTTTCACGACCTCGCTGATCAAGCTGGTGCCGACGCAGTGGGGGCCGCCGACGTTCGAAATCGATGGCATCAAGATGTTGCCGACGGCGCGTGTCTCGCCCTATGCGGATGCCGAGCGCAAAGTCGGCCTGATCGAACCGCGCGACAAGGTGATCCTGGACACCTGCGGCGGCCTCGGCTATTTCGCTGCCTGGTGCGTAGCGGGTCGGGCGAGGCAGGTGCTCTCCTACGAAAAAACCGCCGACGTGCTTTGGCTGCGCAGCCTCAATCCCTGGTCGCCCGAGAGCGGCAGCGGATTGACGTTGACCCAGGGCGACATTGCCGAGCAGATCGGCACGCTGCCCAGCGCCTCGGTCGACGCGATATTGCACGATCCGCCGCGTTTCGGCATCGCCGGAGAGCTTTACTCGCAGTTCTTTTACGACCAGCTGGCCAGAGTGCTCAAGCGCAAGGGCAAGTTGTTTCATTACACCGGCACGCCGAACAAGCTGACCAGTGGCCGCGATGTGCCTGCTGAAGTAATGAAACGATTGCGGCAGGCCGGATTTGTCGCGCAGCTTAATGGCGACGGGGTGTTGGCGGCGAGGAAGTGAACGCCATCCGGGGGGCAAAAGGGGATGGCCCCGAGCCCCCGGCCGGCTCCCGCGGCGGGGCTCGCCCCGGGATCTGCGGACTACGAACCGATCCCTTCGTTCTCTTCGAGTTTGCGGTACAGGGTGGACAGGCTCACGCCGAGCTTTTGAGCGGCGATGCGCCGGTCTCCGCCTGCCTGCTGGATGGCCTGGGTCAGCATGCTCACTTCGTACCTGCGCAGCATGTGACGCAGATCGCCGCTCGCCTGGCCGGCCGGGCCGGCTTCGTCGGCGCTGTGGCGCACTTTGCCGATCTCGTGCGGCAGATCGGCGACGGTGATGCGGTCTCCCTCGGCCAGGATGAACGCGCATTCCACGGCGTTTCTCAGTTCCCTGACGTTGCCCGGCCAATCGTAGGACAGCAGGAGCTCTTCGGCGAGCGGGTCGAGGGACACCTTGCGTGCCGGAGCCAGCCGTTCGGCAGTACGCTGCAGCATGAAGCGCACCAGACCCGGGATGTCCTGCCGCATTTGCCGCAGCGGCGGAACGTGGATGTGAAAGGTGCTGAGGCGAAAGTAGAGATCTTCCCTGAACGTCTTGGCCGCGACCATCTCGCTCAGGCTGCGATTGGTGGCCGCGATGATCCGGACGTCGATGCGCTGCAGCCGCTCGCTGCCCACGGCCCTGACCTGCTTCTCTTCGAGCACGTCGAGCAGCTTGCTCTGCACGGGCAATGGAAGGTCACCGATCTCGTCCAGCAGGATGGTGCCGCCCTCGGCCTGCAGGAACAGTCCCTTGCGCGCCTTGTCGGCGCTGGTGAACGCGCCCTTGGTGTGGCCGAAGAACTCGCTCTCCACCAGCGCGTCGGGGATGGCGCCGCAATTGATGGGCAGGAACAGGGCCTCGGCGCGGCGGCTTTGCCGGTGGATGCGCCGCGCCACGACGTTCTTGCCGACGCCGCTTTCTCCGGTGATCAGCACGGTGCTGTCGGTCGGCGCGACTTTGCTCACCAGGTGCTCGACCTCCTGCATGGGGGGAGCCGTGAAGGGGTAGTCGCTGGCCGCCTTGCCCATCACCAGGTTGCGCAGCATCCGGTTCTCGTCGCGCATGCCCTTCAGCTCGCCGACCTGCCTGAGCCGGTGCAGGACCTCTTCGTTGCGCAATGGCTTGATGATGTAGTCCGCCGCTCCGGCCCGCATGGCCTCGATGGCGCTGTCGATCGAGGCGAACGCGGTGATCATGATGAACCGCGTTTCGATGCCGGCGGCGCGCGCCTGGCGCAGCACGTCGATGCCGCTGAGGTCGGGCAGGCAGATATCGCAGAACGCGATATCCACCTCGCCCGCGGCCAGCAGAGCCAGCGCGTCCCGGGCGCAGCCGGCCTGGTCGACGGCGTACCCCGCCTTTTCGAGGTTGGCGGCGAGTATCTGCCGCACCGCGACCTCGTCGTCGACGATCATTACTTGTAGCGTCATGATGCGCGCGGCCTGTCGTGACCGTCCCGCTGGCCGAGCGGCAGCATGACGCTGACGCAGGTGCCTTGGTCGGGTGCCGACTCCAGCTCGATCCGGCCGCCATGCTCTTCGATAATCGAGTAGCACAGGGCCAGCCCGAGGCCGGTCCCCCTGCCGGCCTGCTTGGTGGTGAAGAACGGCTCGAAGGCGCGCCGCAGCGTGTGCTCGCTCATGCCGCAGCCGTTATCCGACACCGCCATGCGGACTTCGTCGCCGGCGACCGAGGTCGCGATGCCGACTCTCGGCAGGCGGTCCTGCAGGCCTTCCAGCGCGTCCACCGCGTTGATCAGCAGGTTCATGATGACTTGCACCAGCCGGTCGCCGATGCCGCTGACCGCGGGGACTTCCCGGTTCAGATTCATGTCCAGGTGGACGCGCCGGAAGCGCCGGTCATAGCGCACGAACCTGCAGGTGCTGCGAATGAGATCGTTCAGGTCCAGAAGCTGATGCTCGGCGAGCGCGGGCGTGGCGAAGTCGGCGATCTCGCGCGCGATGGCCGCCAGGCGCGCGGTCTGCCCCAGGATCAACGCCGGCTGGCAGCGCTCGTCGGGCCGCGGGCACACGGCCATGGCTTGCATCTCCTGCATCGACTGGGCCACCCCGGCGATGGCGGAGATCGGGTTGCCGATCTCGTGCGCGATGCCGGTCGCGAGATCGCCGATGGCGGCCATCTTCTCGCGATGAAAGTATTTGTGACGCTCGATCTCCAGCTGCTTGTCGCGCTCGTCCAGCTCCCGCGACATGCGATTGACGGCGCCCATGAGCTCCCCCAGTTCGTCGTGACGCGACACGGGGATCAGCTCGTGGCGATCGCCCTTGACGATCCTCTGCGCATGATCTTTCAGCAGCAGCAGGTCGTTGGTGAGGCGCGTGAAGAACAGCGTGATGATGACGCCGAAGGTGACCACGCCCCCTGCCCCGAACAGCAGGGCGATTCCGGCCACCGAATCGCTGCGCAGGCGGTATTGCTCGGCCAGCGCGTCCCGGCGCGTGCGCAGCCGGTCGCCGAGGCTGGTCAGGCTGGCGTGTTCGCTCACCAGCTGCGCGCGCAATTCGCCCGTGCTCGAGCTCGGCGCCTGGGCGGCGAGGCGGCCCAGTACGGCGTCCAGCCGCCTGAGGGCGAGCCGGACCTCGGGCACGCTCGCCGTGAGGCTGGCGTATTGGTTCCACATGGCCCGCAGGTGCGCCCGCGCCTCGGAGACTTCGGTCACGGTATAGCGCGGGTCGCGCGAGGCGATCGCTGCGTTGCCGACGTAAAGGACATCGGCGTCAAACCGTCCCAGCTCACCCGCGGTATTCGTGATTTCCTGCAGCTGGGCGAACTTCTTGAGCAGGATGCTCTTCTGAACCATGACGAAGCCGCCGAGCAGAATGCTGTAGCTCAGGACCAGGACGAATACGATCAGCCCCTTTGCCCTCAGGGAGCGGCGCGGCAGGCTCCACGCCGCATGGGCCCGGGCGGGCCCGTCTGCGGCGGGAGGCGCGAATCCGAGCGTGATGCCGCGGCCCGCCGCGTAGCTCCTTTGGGCGCGCCGAGACAACCAGTCGACGAGGGCACTCATAGCTTCGGCAGACCGGGCAGCCGACGCGTGCGCGTGTCCCGCGGGTTGGTCGAAGGCCGGTTCACGCCTACCTGTTTACCACTGTGGGCGCGCTGCGCGTTCGGATATCTCAGGATCTCTTGATATCGGTAATCGAATTGCGTCGAGCCGGGAGCGAGCGCGCCCTTTTTCTGCCGGACCCAGCTCCAGCAGGCGCAGTGGCCGGTGCGCGCGCAAGAACGATAACCATTCCTGCGCGACGCTCAGTTATTCTTGGCGCCCTGATCGATCCACGCCGTGATGACCTGGATCTGCTCCCGGGTCAGCCATTCCGAGGGCTTGCCGACCTGATGGCTCTTCGGCATGGCGATCGATGGATCCGCCTGGTGCTGGATCAGCCTGACCAGCGTGCTGTCCAGGCTGCTGCCCGGCACGATGACCTCGGCGTACTTGGTGCCCTTCATGAGGCTCTCGTAGCTCGCGACGCTGAAGCCGCTCGCCGCGTAGCCCATGCCGCCGGGGGAATGGCAGGACGCGCAGCGCTCCGCCAGGATGGGCTGGACGTCGCCCCTGAAGCTGACCTGTTTCTCGCACCCCGCGCTCATGAACGCGAGGGAAATCAGGCCCGCGGTCGCCAGTTTCATTGTGACCATGGCTCTACCTCCTTACAGGGGCCCCGACGGCGGCCTGCTCCCATGGCGGCAGCAGGCGCGTCAGAACCCACAGATAGACGAAGCTCAACGCAAACAGGGTCAATGCCCACGCCACGCCCTCCAGTCCCCACAGCGGGGGAGTGAAGGTCAGGACGCCCTTCGCGGTCTTGGAAAGCTCCTGGCCGCCGATCACGACGTTCCAGCGCATCGCCAGCACCGCCATCATCACCAGCACCGAGCAGGAAGTCATCCAGCCGACCAGCGCACGGCCGCGCACGCGCCGGGCGAGCAGCACGCTCAACACGGCGAACGGGAGCAGCGAGAACAGCGCCTGGATGGTCAGCCCGGCCCAGATCGGTCCGGCGATCAGCCGCCGGATCTCGCCGATGCCCTCGATGCTGCGGTAGAACATCTCCACGTACTCGAGTCCCTCGACCACCATGGTCACGAGCAGGAAGGACCACAGCACCCAGGCGAGTCCCGTCAGGCAGTCCTCGTCGATGGCGGTTTTCCGCACCTTGGAGGAAACGACGTAGATGACGACCAGGGCCGCCACGCCCGAGACCACCGCGGAGAGCAGAAAGATGATCGGCATCAGGTCCGATGACCACCATTCGCGCGACTTGAGCGAGCCGAACACGAAGCCGACGTAGCCGTGCAGGCCGACCGCGGCCGGAATCCCGAGCGCGGCCAGTACCTTCATCCATTTGCGGTCGTAGGCGAGCGCGCGCTCGGAGACGTCGTACGAGCCGAGCGTCAGCACCCGGTAGAAGCGGCCGAGCACACCCTGGGTCCTCTGCGCCAGCGCCACGATGTCGGCCCGGAATGCGAACCAGACCTCCATGCTCAGCAGGATGAAGTAGAAGCCCGCCACGTAGCCGAAGGCCGCGAACGCCGAGGACCAGTGCGCGGTCCAGATCGCCTCGAACGCGCGCTCCGGGTGGCCGAGGTGCGACAGCAGGGGCGTGGGCGCGAAGCACAGGAAGGCGAACGCCGAGAGCAGCGCCAGGCGCGACACCGGCTCGAAGCGCGCGATCCTGAACGTGTGCGAGAGGCTCGACACGATGAAGGCCCCCGCGACCAGCCCGGTGATGTAGGGGTAGATGACGATCAGCACGCCCCAGGGGAGGATCGTCTCGTTCGGGTAGACGTAGCCCGCAAAGGGCGACGCGACGAAGGGCGCCACGTGCATCAACGCGTCCATCAGGACACCTCGCTGTCGATTCCGTTGTAGTAGACGTGCGGGCCGTTGCCGGTCCACGGCTTGAGCACCCGCACGGGGTGGCTGCGGATGAACTCGTTGATCGGGCTTGCCGCATCGTCGAGGTCGCCGAAGATGCGGGCGCCGGCGGGACAGGCCTCCACGCACGCCGGATTCAGGCCCTTGGTGATGCGGTGGTAGCACCACGTGCACTTGTCGGCCGTGTGCGTGTCTTCGTTGAAATAGCGCGCGCCGTAGGGGCAGGCCTGCACGCAGTAGCGGCAGCCGATGCAGTAATTCTTGTCGATGAGCACCACGCCGTCGGGCGTCTTGTAGGTCGCCCCCACCGGGCACACCTGGACGCAGGGCGGGTTCTCGCAGTGGTTACAGAGCTTGGGCACGAAAAAGGCCTTCTCCACCTTCGCGTTGCGGTAGCGGTCGTCGAAGCGGTAGTTGAGCGGGGTGCCGGCGGCGGCGACGTCGCCGGGATCGTCCTGGCTGTCGACGTGCGGCTTTTCCTCGCCCTCGAGGTAGACGTAGCGCTCGACCCAGGTCCTGAACTCGTGCGGATTGAACGGAACGTGGTTCTCGACCTTGCAGGCCTCGGCGCAGCGCAGGCAGCCGATGCACTTGGTCGCGTCGACGCCGAATGCCCAGCGGTGCTTGGTCCAGTCGTAGCCCGGGATCGGGCCGGTCGCGGGGAAGGCTGCGCGCGCGGCCGCAGCCGCCTTGGCGATCGCGGACAGGCTCCTGCCCGCGAACGCGCCGAACAGCACGGCCGCGGCGGCCAGCGTCTTCGCGCAGCTGCGCAGGAAGCCACGCCGGTCGGAAACGGCAGGTTGGGTTTTCATCGCATTGCGCCGAGTCATGTCGTCACCACCGGTCGGTCATTTCGCACAGGGCAGGCTCGCAAAATAGCCCGCCACGTTGAGAACATCGGATTTGCGCAGGCTCTTTGCGACGCCGCCCATCACCGGATTGCTGCGGGCCCCGGTCTGGTAGGCGCTCAGGGCGGCGACCAGGTAGGTGTCCTTCTGGCAGGCGAGGTTCGGGAAGGTCGGCACCAGGCTCACCCCTTTGGGGCCGTGGCAGCCGGCGCAGCGGGCGGACAGCGTCTGCCCGGCGGCGGTGTCGGCGGTCGCCGCGCCTGCCACGGCGATCGGCTTGCCGTCCGGCGCAAACAGCGGCGAGTGCGGGTTGTGGCAGCTGGTGCACTGCTTGCCCTGCGCGTGGCTGGCCACGTCGATCTGAGGCATCGAGCTCGGCCGTCCGACGATCCTCGCGTGGCAGATGGGGCAGAGCTTCAGAGAGTCGCCGGGCATGGGAAGCGCGCCTGCGGCGACTTGCGGATCGGGCGGCGCCAGGTGGCAGTCCTGGCACTTCACCACCTTGTGGATGTTGGCGGACCAGGTGGCGTAGACCTGGGGATAGGCGGCCGAGTACGAGGCCGGATCCCTGTAGGTCGGCGCGGCCGACGCGATCTCGCCTACCGAAGCCGCGCGATAGTGACCATATGCCCAGAACGACGCGGGCGTGAACAGCCATTTCCCGCCTATGAACGCCAAGGCGAGGAGCGCAAGAATCATCAGCAGCCGTTTTATATGTTTGGGCACGATCCTCTCTCTCAACGCGGCACCGGTGGGGAAGAGCGCGCGTGGCTTACGCTCAATCCGGCTTGCCGGGCACGACACATTGAGCGCCGGCAAAAAACCGGCGCCGTTGCCGGCATGTGAACGCAAGTCACGTGCCAACGTCGCCGCTGCTTCGCTTTCAGAGAGTTACGTGCTCAGGAGGCGCATCAGGTTCTTGACTCTGGGAATACGTTCTCGCATATGCGCGAGCAGTACGCCGCGCCTGTGGGGCGCACGACGCTGCCGCTGTGCAGCTTTGCGAAAGAGATCTCCGGATTTTGGAAACGGCGCCCGCGGCGCGCACATAACCGCCGGGAAATCAAAGGGAGAGGGCTTCTGGCATGGCAGTTGCGTGAGAACCATGCGGAGGTCTCCATCATGAACCACTCAATTTCCGGCACCAGGCATAAGAAGGCCTTATTCGCCGTGGCGCTCGCCGCGGCCATGACGATGGCGATGCACGAAGCGAGCGGCGCGAACGGCGAGCGCAGCGGCAAGGAGGTCGTCGATGCGGTGTGCTCGGCATGCCACGCGACCGGCCTGCACGGCGCGCCGAAAATCGGCGACGCCGCGGCCTGGGGCGAGCGCGCGTCACAGGGCCTGACCACGCTCACCAAGCATGCGATCGCGGGCATCCGGCAGATGCCGCCGCACGGCGGCAATCCCGGCGTGAGCGATTTCGAGCTCGAGGAGGCGATCACCTACATGGTCAACCAGTCCGGCGGCCACTGGGCCACGCCGCTCGACAAGTCAGCGCTGCCCGCCGAGCGCACCGGCAAGGAGATCGTCGAGGAGCGCTGCATCCAGTGCCACGGCACCGGCGTCTACGGCGCGCCGAAGATCGGCGACCGCGCGGCGTGGATCCCGCGCGTGCGGCGCGGCCTCGATGCGGTCGTGCGCTCCGCGATCCAGGGACACGGCCCCATGCCCCCGCGCGGCGGCATGGCCGACCTGACCGACCCGGAGATCCGCAGGGCGGTGATCTACATGTTCAATTACGGCACCGGCGCGGGCAGCAAGTAGCCGGGCGGCGCTACGCGGCGCCTTCCTGTTCCGGCAGCGCGCGGGCGAGCGGCGGCGCCTCCGAGGGCACGAAGCACCAGGTGCCGGAACGCACTGGCAGGTCCTGCAGGTGCGTCCAGGTCGGGGTCCACTCCGGCCGCTCCATGCCCGCGATGCCGAATGCGCGCAGGCGCGCCTCGTTGCGCAGGCACCAGCGCGCGAACAGCCTTAATGGGTCGTAGATGTCCACCGCGTGCGCGCTGCGGTGCTTCGAGCCGGGCGGCCCGACCCGGCTCGCGCGGCCGCGAAAGCCGCCGTTGCCCTCGCCGGAGACGAAGCTCCCGGTCTTCGGATTGAGCATGAGAGGGACGCCGTCGGCGAGCGCCGCATCGAGCGCGGCGTTGACAGCCGCGAGCAGCTGCGCCGCGGCGGCGCGCATCGCCGGCGTGTCCTCGCCCTTGCCCCAGTACGGGCCGAAGTAATCCTCGAGCGTGATCGGGCCCATGGCGCGGCGCCGAACCTAGAGCGCCTCTCTCAGCGTCAGCGCTGGCGCGGCCCTCAGCACCTTGCGCGCCGACAGCCACGCGTTGAGCGAAAGCAGCGCGACGCCCGCGAGCGGCCCGACGATCAGCTCCCAGGCGTTCAAGGGCAGCTCCAGATCGAACACGCGCTGCGCGAGCACCTGCCCGATGGCGGCCGCGCCCGCGGTCGCGAGCACGCCCGCCACCAAGCCCATCGCCAGGAACTCCACGCGCTGGCTGCCTGCGACCTGGGCGCGCGAGGCGCCGCACACGCGCATCACCGCCGCTTCTCGGCGCCGCTCGTCCTCGGTCGCCACCAGCGCCGAGTACAGCACCAGCACGCCTGCTCCCAGCGCGAACAGGAACACGAACTGCACCGCGCTGATCAGCTGGTCGATCACGCCCTGGATCTGGCGCACCGCCGCGCCGACGTCGACCACGGTGAGATTCGGAAAGCGCCGCGTCAACTCGTTCATCGCGGCTTCCTGCGCGAGCGGGACGCGGAAAGCGGTGATGAAGCTGGTCGGAAAACCCTGCAGCAGCGCGGGCGGGGCGATGACGAAGAAGTTGACCCGCATCGAGTCCCAGCGCAGTTTCCTCACCGAGGTGACCGGCGCGCTGAAGGTCTGGCCGCCCACCGAGAAGGTCAGCTCCTCGCCCAGCTTCCAGCCGAGCCGCTCGGCGATGCCCTGCTCGACCGAAAGGCCCGTCGGGCGCCCCTGCGCATCGGCCCAGCGCCCCGCGACGATGCGGTTGTAGGCCGGCGGCTCGGCCGCGTACGAGAGGTTGAATTCGCGCTCCACCAGGTGCCTGGCGCGCTCGTCGGTGAAGGTCCGCGCCGAGACCGGCTTGCCGTTCTCCGCGACCAGCCGGCCGCGCACCATCGGCAGGATCTCGGGCCCGGCGATGCCGTGCGCCGCGAAGAACGCCCGCACCTCGCGCACCTGGTCGGGCTGGATGCCGAGCACGAAGCGGTTGGGCGCGTCGGGCGGCGCGGCGCGCCGCCAGGCATCGACCAGGTCGTTCCTGGTGAAGCTGAGCAGCAGCATCGCGGTGAGCCCGAGCGCGAGGCTCGCCACCTGCATCGCGTTGCCGCGCGAGTGGCGCCGCAGGTTCGCCAGCCCGTAGCGCAGCGCGAGATGGTTGCCGCCGACAAAGCGCGCGATCCGGCCGCTCGCCAGCGCGCGCAAGGCGAGCCAGGCGAGCGCCGCGAACAGCAGCGCCGCGAGCGCGAACCCCACTACCACGTAGGCGCCGAGCCGCAGGTCCCCCGCCTGCCAGACCAGGAGCCCGGCGAGCGCGGCGCCGCCCGCGGCGTAGGCCGCGAGCGCGGGGAGGCGCGCGCCTTCGGTTTCGGTTTCGCGTCGGATCACGCGCAGCGCGGGAACGTTCTTGAGCCGCACCAGCGGCGGAAGCGCGAAGCCGAGCAGCAGCACCAGTCCGACGAGAAAGCCTTGCAGCGCCGGCAGGGCGGTCGGGGCCGGCAGGTCGATTCCGATCAGGCCACCGAGCGTGCCGGCGAGCGCTTCCTGCGCGGCGTAGCCTCCCAGGCAGCCGACCGCGCAGGCCGCGAGCCCGAGCACGAGGAACTCGAGGCCGTACAGGGCGAGCAGCCGTGCCTGCGTCGCGCCCAGGCAGCGCATCACCGCGCAGGCATCGAGATGGCGCTCGACGAAGCGGCGCGTGCCGAGCGCGATCGCCACCCCGGCGAGGATCGCCGCGAGCAGCGCGGTCAGGCCGAGAAAGCGCTGGGCGCGCTCGATCGAGCCGCGCACTTCGGGCCGGCCGTTCTGCAGGTCCTCGAGGTGCTGGCCGCGCTCGAGGCGCGCGCTTGCCCAGCGCTCGAACGCGCCCACCGCCGCAGGCGGGCCCGCCGCGTACAGCGTGTAGGTGACGCGGCTTCCGGTCTGCACCAGCTCGGTGGAGGGCACGTCCCGCAGGTTCATCATCAAGCGCGGCGCGAGGTTGAAAAAGCCCATGCCGCGCTCGGGCTCCAGCGTCAGCACCGCAGCCACCGTGAAATCGCGCGCGCCGAGCCGCACGCGGCTGCCCACCGGTGCGCCGAGCGCGCTCACCAACCGCTCATCGAGCCACACGCTGCCCGGAGCGGGCCCGTGCGCAGCCGCGGCATCCGGGGCACCGGGCGCGGGCGCGATGCGCAGCGTGCCGCGCAGCGGGTAGCCGGCGCTCACCGCCTTGACTCCGGCGAGCTGACTGCGTGGCGCGTCGGCCGGGCCGGATTGCGCCATGCTGATGAAGCTGAGTGCCTCGGCGCGCGCCAGGCCGCGTCGCGCGATTTCCTGGGCGAGCGCCGGCCTCCACGGATGGTCCGAGGCAAGCACGACATCGGCGCCGAGCAGCTGGTGCGCGTCGCGCAGCAGCGCCTGGCTCACGCGATCGGCGAAGAACGACACGCTGGTCACGCTCGCCACCGCCACCACCAGCGCCGCGCCGAGCACGCGCAGCTCGCCCGCGCGCCAGTCGCGCGCGAGCATGCGCAATGCGAGCGCCAGCATGGTCAGCCGGCGATGCGCCCGGCGGCGAGCCGCAGCACGCGATCGCAGCGTGCGGCGAGGCTCTCGTCGTGCGTCACCAGGACCAGCGTCGTGCCGTACTCGCGGTTCAGCTCGAAGATAAGTTCGATCACGCCGGCACCGGACTCGGCATCGAGGCTGCCGGTCGGCTCGTCGGCGAGCAGCAGCTTGGGCCGCACCACGAACGCGCGCGCGAGCGCGACGCGCTGCTGCTCGCCGCCCGACAGGTGCCTGGGGCGGTGCTGCAGGCGCTCGCCCAGGCCCACGCGCGCGAGCACCTCGCGCGCGGCGCGTTCGGCGTCGCCGCGGCCGGCCAGCTCGAGCGGCAGCATCACGTTCTCGAGCGCGGTCAACGCGGGCAGCAGCTGGAAAGACTGAAACACGAACCCGACCGCGCGCCCGCGCAGCGCGGCGCGCGCATCCTCGTCGAGCGCGAACAGGTCGGCGCCCTCCAGCTCGACCGTGCCCGCGCTGGGGGTGTCCAGCCCGGCGAGCAGCGCGAGCAGCGTCGACTTGCCCGAGCCCGAGGCACCGACGATCGCGAGCGCCTCGCCGGGCATGACGGCGAGCTCGATCCCCTGCAGAATGACGAGGTCCGTGTCGCCGCTCCGCACCGTCTTGCCCATGCCCTTCGCCGCCAGCAGCGGCCGCGCCGCGGCGTCATCCGCCGCCGGGGAAGGCGCGTTACTCTGGGGCATGCGCGACATGGCATCCATGACGAGGGTGTTTTGGCTGGCGCTGGCCCTGCTGCTGCCCGCGGCAGCGGCGGCCGCGCCGGCAATCCTGGTGTACGGCGACAGCCTGTCTGCCGGCTACGGTATCGCGCAGGACCGCGGCTGGGTGGCGCTGCTCGAAGGGCGGCTCAAGAGAGAGGGCTTCGATTATAGCGTCGTCAACGCCAGCATCTCGGGGGAGATTACCCGCGGCGGGCTGGAACGCCTGCCGCAAGCCCTCGCGCGCACGCATCCGGCGGTGCTGATCCTCGAGCTGGGGGCGAACGACGGCCTGCGCGGCCTAGCGATCGCGCAGATGAAGGCGAACCTCGGCCGCATGATCGAGCTGGCGAAGAAGGCGCGCGCCAGGGTGCTGCTCGTGGGCATGAAGCTGCCGCCCAACTACGGCCCCGATTACACGCGCGCCTTCGAGTCCGCGTTCGGCGAGCTTGCGCGCCGCTACCGGGTCGCGCTGGTGCCGTTCCTGCTCCAGGGAATCGCCCAGGACGAGGCGTTGTTCCAGCCCGACGGGCTGCATCCGAGCGCAGCCGTGCAGCCGGTTTTATTGGATAATGTGTGGCCCGCGCTGGGACCGCTCCTGAGATGAAGCGCAAGACCAAAACCAACGAGCTGCCTCTCTACGAGGTCGAGGAGCTGCCCGTGGAGCGGCGCTTGTTCCCGCGCGGCCGCAGAAGTCAGAGCGGCCCGCTGGTGATCGAGAAGGACGGCAAGAAGGTCGTGATCGAGCGCCGCAGATCGCCCGGCCGGCGCAAGACCGATCGCAGTCCGAACGCCCGAAAATCCTAGACGACCGTGACGCGCGCGGGCCCCGCGGCCAGCCGCCCGAAGCGGCGCGCTTCGCGGAAGCCGCGGCGCGCGAACTCTTCCAGCACCTGCCCTTCCGCCTCCGGTGCGCAAGCCACCAGCAGCCCGCCGCTGGTCTGCGGATCGGTGAGCAGCTTCTTCTTCCACTCCGCCATCCCCGCGGGCAGCACCACGTCCGCACCGTAGCTTTTCCAGTTGCGCTCCGAGGCGCCGGTCGCCACGCCGCGCTCGGCCCAGTCGCGCGCCTCGGCAATGAGCGGCAGCGCGTCGAACGCGACCTCGGCGGCGAGCCGCGAGCCGCGCGCAACCTCGAGCAGGTGCCCGGCCAGGCCGAACCCGGTCACGTCGGTGAGCGCGTGCACGCCCGGCAACGCGGCGAGCGCCTCGCCCGGCGTGTTGAGCGCGGTGGTGGCGGCGATCATCTGCGCGTAGCCGGAGGCCGAAAGCTGCCCCTTCTTCAGCACCGCCGAGAGAATGCCCACGCCGAGCGGCTTGCCGAGCACCAGCACGTCGCCCGCCCGCGCGGTGTCGTTGCGTTTTACCCGCTCGGGGTGCACCAGGCCGAGACCGACCAGGCCGTAGATCGGCTCCAGCGTGTCGATCGAGTGCCCGCCCGCGATCGGGATGCCCGCCGCGGCGCACACCGCCTCGCCGCCCTCCAGAATCCGGCGGATCGCCGCCAGCGGCAACTTGTCGAGCGGCATCCCGACGATGGCGAGCGCGAGGATCGGCCGGCCGCCCATTGCATAGATATCCGACAGCGCGTTGGTCGCCGCGATGCGCCCGAAGTCGAACGGATCGTCGACGATCGGGGTGAAGAAGTCGGTGGTCGCGACCAGCGCCTGGGAGTCATTCAGGCGATACACCGCCGCATCGTCCGAGGTCTCGGTGCCCACCAGAAGCTCGGGCGGCAGGCCGCGGATCGGCGACCCGGCGAGAATCTCGGAGAGCACCGCGGGCGCGATCTTGCAGCCGCAGCCCCCGCCGTGGCTGAACTCGGTGAGGCGAATGCTGTGCAGCGCGGGCGCGACGGCGGACATGGGACCCTTTCAGCGTAAAATGTTGCTTCGACTGGGATTTTACCCGTGAAAGCGACTGACAAGCACGCGGTTGCGATCGGCGCCGGAATCCTGACGGCGTTCGACGCCATCATCGACACGCGCTCGCCCTCGGAATTCGCCGAGGACCACCTGCCGGGGGCCGTCTCCTGCCCGGTGCTCGACGACCAGCAGCGCGCCCGGGTGGGGACCGTGTACAAGCAGGCATCCCCGTTCGATGCCAAGAAGCTGGGCGCGGCGCTGGTGTCGAAGAACATCGCACGCCACCTCGAAGAACGTTTCATGGCGCAGCCGCGGGGCTGGAGGCCGCTCGTGTACTGCTGGCGCGGCGGCAAGCGCTCGGGGGCCATGACCCACGTGCTGCGCGAGATCGGCTGGGACGCGAAAACGCTCGACGGCGGCTACAAGGCTTACCGGCGCTGGGTCGTGGACGAGCTCGGCGCGCTGCCCGCGAAATTCAGCCTGCGCGTGGTGCACGGCGCCACCGGCTGCGGCAAGAGCCGGCTGCTCAGGGCGCTCGCCCGGGCCGGTGCACAGGTGCTCGATCTCGAGGACCTGGCCGCGCACCGCGGCTCGGTGCTCGGAACGCTACCCGACCGGCCGCAGCCCTCGCAGAAGATGTTCGAGACTATGCTGCGGCGCGAGCTCGCCGCGCTCGATCCCGGTCGGGCGGTGTACGTGGAGGGCGAGAGCCGCAAGATCGGCCAGCTGCAGGTGCCCGAGGCGCTGATCGAGACGATGCGCGCCGCGCAATGCGTCGTGATCGAGGCCGACCTCGCCACGCGCGTGGCGCTGCTGATGGACGAATACCGCCACTTCTTCGCCGCGCCTGCGGCGCTCCGGGCGCAGCTCGATTGCCTCGCGCCGCTGCACGGCCGCGAGCGCGTCGGCGCGTGGCAGGGGCTCGCCGCGCGCGGGGCCTGGGCCGAGCTGGTCGAGCGCCTGCTGCAGGAGCATTACGACCCGGCTTACCGCAGCTCGGCGGCGCGCAACTACGCGCGCCTGGGCGAGGCAATGGTGACGCGTGTGGAATATTCCGAGGACGAGGCGTTCGCGCAGCTGGCGCGGGAGCTCGTGGCGCAGGGCGAGGCGGCGGTGGCGTAGCGGCCTGGGGCAGGCACGCGGCGGGTCTGGCTTTGACTTTCCCAGATCTCGGGGCGCTAATTAGCTTCCCGCCCTACCCGTTCAACCCCGCCAGCACCTTGACGTGCTGCACCACGCTGCGCCCAAGTGCCGAGAGCGCATAGCCGCCCTCCAGCACCGAGACGATGCGCCGCTGCGCGTGGCGGTCGGCGATCGCCTTGACCTGCTCGGTCACCCAGCCGTAGTCGGCGTCGCGCAGCCGCAGCATCGCCATGTCGTCCTCGTCGTGCGCGTCGAAGCCCGCCGAGAACAGCACCAGCTGCGGACGGAAGCGCTCGAGCGCCGGCAGCCAGGCCTCCAGCACCGCATTGCGGAACGCCTGCGAGCCCGCGCCCGCCGCCAGCGGCACGTTGTACATGTTGGGCGCGGGATTCTCGGTGCCGCTGTACGGATAGAACGGGTGCTGGAAGGTCGAGACCATCAGCACATGCTCGTCGCCGGCGAAGATGTCCTCGGTGCCGTTGCCGTGGTGCACGTCGAAGTCGACGATCGCCACGCGCTCGATGCCGTGCACGGCGAGCGCGTGGCGCGCCGCGATCGCGACGTTATTGAAGATGCAAAAGCCCATCGGCCGGGCGCGGCAGGCGTGGTGCCCCGGTGGGCGCACGCTGCAGAATGCGCTCTCGGCCTCGCCGCGCATCACCAGGTCCACGCCGAGGACCGCTGCGCCCGCCGCGCGCAGCGCCGCCTGCAGGGTGTACGGATTCATCGCCGTGTCGGGGTCCAGGTGCACGGTGCCCGAGTGCGGCGCCGCGTCGTGGATGGCGCGCACGTACTCGAGAGGATGCACGCGCGCCAGCTCCTCTTCGCGCGCAAGCGGCGCATCGTAGCGCGCCAGGTACTGGCCCACGCCGGAGGCGATCAGCTGGTCCTCGATCGCGCTCAGCCGCTGCGGACACTCGGGGTGGTGCGGCCCCATGTCGTGCCTGGCGCAGTCCGGATGGGTGATGAAAGCTACGGCCATCGAAATTCGTGAAAATGTTTACGAATCATAGCGCAAACGCGCGCCGGCGCTAGCGGATCGCATTCCCCGCCGAGTACAATCGCGGCATGCTGATCAAAACCCCGCGGTTCCTGGCTCCGCAATCGGCGGCGCGCCCGCCGATTGCGCGCATCATCGATGCCGCCGGCCAGATCATTCTCGGCAAGCAGAGCCAGGTGCGGCTCGCCCTCGCCTGCGTGCTCGCGCGCGGGCACCTGCTGATCGAGGACCTGCCCGGGGTCGGCAAGACCACGCTCGCGCTGGTGCTCGCCAAGTCGCTCGGGCTGAATTTCCAGCGCATTCAGTTCACCAGCGACATGCTGCCCGCCGACATCGTCGGCGTGTCGATCTACGACCGCGAGAGCGGTGCGTTCACGTTCCACCCCGGGCCGATCTTCGCCCAGGTGATCCTCGCCGACGAGGTGAACCGCGCCACCCCGAAGACGCAGAGCGCGCTGCTCGAGGCGATGGAGGAACACCAGGTCACCACGGAAGGCGCGACACGCGCGCTGCCGGAGCCGTTCTTCGTCATCGCAACGCAAAACCCTTCCGAGCAGGTCGGCACCTTTCCGCTGCCGGAGTCGCAGCTCGACCGCTTCCTGATGCGCATCGAGCTCGGCTATCCGGACCGCGACGCCGAGCGCGCGCTGCTTTCGGGAGTCAGCCGGCGCGACCTGCTCGCCACGCTCGAGCCGTGCATGACGCCGGTCGAGCTGGTCGAGCTGCAGGAGAGCGTGCAGGCGGTGCACGTCGCGCCGGCCCTGCTCGATTACGTGCAGGCCATCGTCGAGCACACGCGGCGCTCGCCGGAGTTCGCCGCCGGGCTGTCGCCGCGCGCGGCGCTCGCCCTGGTGCACTCGGCGCGTGCCTGGGCCCTGCTCGAGGGCCGCGACAAGGTGATCCCGGAGGACGTGCAGGCGGTCCTGCCCGGGGTCGCGACCCACCGGCTGCGGCCGGCGCACGAAGCGGCGCGCGGGTTCGACGTCGGCGCCATGCTGCTCGCCGCGGTACCGATCCCCTGACGCTGCGCGCGCGGCCCGCGGCCCGGCTCAGGCCGCGATTTCCTCGATGACCTCCCGCAGCGCGTTGTCGACCACGAGCGGGGTGTCGAAGTAACGGACGGTCGGCTTGCTGCCGTAGGTCCGCATGATGCGCGCGCGCCAGGCGTCGTCATGGCCGCGCAGCGCCGCGTCCTTGCTCTTCCACAGGTACACACCGCCCGCCTGGCCGTTCGCGGGGTCGTAGAGGTAATTCTTGCGGATCAGGTCGGGATTGGCACGCCAGTGCGCGGAGCTCGCCCGCATGTCCGCGACGACCTGCTCGCGGGTGATGCCATCCGGAAGATCGAAAAGTACGAGCTCGGTGATCATGCTGATCCTCTCCCCCGCGGCGGGCGCCGCGACCATGTAGGGGCGCACCTTACTCGACTTGCAGCCCGCGCGGCAACTCCCCTGCCCAATAGCGCAGGATTGCGCCGTCGCGGTATTCGAAGTGATGGCGCCGCGGGCCCCCCCCCGGCCAGCACCTCGGGCCCGTAGTGCCGTATGTTGGACACCACCTCCGCGCTGGAGAGCAGCCACGACCGCGGCTGCCAGCGCAGCGCGCCTTCCGGGCAGGCGGCGGGCTCCCCTTGCGGCGCTTGCGCCGTGAACAGGTACACGCCGCCGTCGGCCGTCTCGAATCCCGTCCAGGTGAGCAGCCCCGCGAAGCGCGCCTCGTGCAGCCGGTAGCCGGTCTCCTCCCGCACCTCGCGCAGGCAGGCGGCGAGCGGGGACTCGTCGGCTTCGATGTGCCCGCCCACGCCGTTCCACAGACCGCGGTTGGGCGGGCGCAGGCGATGCAGCATCAGCACGGCGTCGCCGCGCGTGAGGAAGCACAGGGTGTAGTCCAGCCGCAGATCAGTCACGCGGCGCGGGGTCGAGCACGACCGCCGTGCCGTAGCACAGCACCTCGGTCGCCGCGCTCTTGTCGGAGCCGAGGTCCGAGGCGTCATAGCGCACCGCGACCACCGCGTTCGCGCCCATTGTCCGGGCATGCTCGACCAGCTCGTCGTAAGCCTGCTGCCTCGCTTGCTCGCACATCTGCGCGAAGGCACCGATGCGGCCCCCGACGATGCTCTTCAGCCCGCCGAGGATGCCCTGCGTGATCGTCGGTGCGCGCACGATCACGCCGCGCACCAGTCCCTTGTACTCCTTGATGCGATAGCCCTGCACGTCGGGCGTCGTGGTCACCAGCATATGACGGCCTCCTATGTGCGCGTCTTCGCGCCCCGGCCTGGATGCTAGCAGAGGCGCGTGCGGGGCCGCGGCGCTACGGCGTGCGGCCGGCCGCGCACCGGTCACGGCACGCGGCGGAATGTGCATAGAATTGCGCCTGGAGGGGGGCTGCGCGGCGACGGACGCCGCAGCACCAATCGAGCAGGATCACACGCCGGGGAGGAGGCTGCCGTGAGCACCATGACTGAGATGCGCAGGGTCGGAGACATCACGCGCGCGCATGCCGCGCGCCGGCCGGATGCGATCGCGACGGTGTACCAGGACCGCGCGACCAGCTATGCCGAGCTCGACCGGCTCGCCAACCGCGTGGCGAACGCGCTCGTCGCCGCCGGCGTCGAGCCGCAGGCGCGCATCGCGTACCTGGACAAGAACTCCGATGCGTTCTTCGAGCTGATGTTCGGCGCCGCCAAGGCGAACGTGGTGCTGGTCTCGGTCAACTGGCGCCTCGCCCCGCCCGAGATCGCCTACGTGATCAACGACGCGATGACCGAGGTGCTGTTCGTCGGCCCCGACTATTTCGAGGCCATCGACCAGATCCGCGGCGACCTGAAGAGCGTGAAGCGCATCGTCGCGCTGGGCGCGGCGCACGGCGGCTGGGAGCCCTACGAAACCTGGCGCGGCCGCGGCGGCGAGGCCGATCCGGCCTTGCCGGCCGCCGGCACCGACGTCGTGCTGCAGCTCTACACCAGCGGCACGACCGGGCATCCGAAGGGGGTGCAGCTCACGCACGACAACCTGCTGAGCCTGCTGCCCGGAGCGCTCGCATGGGGCGACTGGGGCGAACGGGACGTGAGCCTGGTGTGCATGCCGCTGTTTCATATCGGCGGCAGCGGCTGGGCGCTGGCGGGCCTCTACGCGGGCGCGCGCAACATCATCGAGCGCGAAATCGTTCCGGCCGAGATCCTCAAGCTGATCGCGGCGCATCGCATCACGCGCACCTTCTTCGTGCCCGCGGTGATCCTGTTCCTGCTGCAGACGCCGGGGGTGCAGGAAGCGGACCTGTCCAGCCTCAAGCTGATCATCTACGGCGCCTCGCCGATGCCGCTCGACCTGCTGCGCAAGGCCATGACGGTGCTCAAATGCGGCTTCGCGCAGGTCTACGGCCTCACCGAGACGACCGGCGCGATCACCTATCTGCCGCCCGAAGACCATACCGAGGCGGCGGGCGAGCGCCTCAAGTCCTGCGGCAAACCGATGGCCGGGGTCGAGCTGCGCGTGGTGGACGCCGCCGGCTGCGACGTTGCCGCCGGCCAGGTTGGCGAGATCCAGTGCCGCTCGGTGCAGAACATGAAGGGCTACTGGAACCTGCCGCGCGAGACGCAGCACGCGATGCACGGCGAGTGGCTGCGCACCGGAGACGCCGGCTATCTCGACGCGGACGGCTACCTGTACATCTACGACCGCGTCAAGGACATGATCATCAGCGGGGGTGAGAACATCTATCCGGCGGAGGTCGAGAGCGCCCTGTTCGGCCATCCCGCGCTCGCCGACGTCGCGGTGATCGGAGTGCCCGATCCGACCTGGGGCGAGGCGGTGAAGGCGATCGTCGTGCTCAAAGCCGGAGCGACGGCGAGCGCGCAGGAGCTGATCGACTACGCGCGAGCGCGCATCGCGCATTACAAGGTGCCCAGGTCGGTGGACTTCGTGCAGGCGCTGCCGCGCACCGCCACCGGCAAGATCCTCAAGCGCGAACTGCGCGCCCCGTTCTGGAAGGGGCACGACCGGCAGGTAATCTGAGCGCTTGCGATCGGCGCGGTGCGCGGCCGCGCCGATCAGGAATCCTGCGCGGCGAGCTCCTTGAGACTGAGGCGAAGATCCTCTTCGACGTGCTTCCAGTGCTCGCCGAGCGGCTCTGCAAGGCGCGCAAGCGCCACGGCCGCGCCGCGGTCGCGCGGGTGCGGATCGAGCACGAACGCCCGGTAAATCTCGGCCAGCCGGATCGAGGCCGAATCGCGCGACAGCACCCAGGCGTCGCGCTCGGTGCGTGCCGCCCAGCCCAGCGCCGCGCAGCGCTCCAACAGCAGCTCGCAGCGATACGGCAGGAGGTTCACGCGTCTCGCGATGCGCGGCAGCGTCGCCGGCACGCCGCCTTCGTGGGCCCGCGCCAGCACGCCGAGCACTGCGAGAGCGTCCACCAGGTCCTGCCCCGCCGCCCGGTGTCGCTCAGCTCCGGCCGCCCGGTAGGCAGGCAGCGTCGCGGTGATCGTGGCCCCGGCGAGGACGATCACCCAAGAGGCATAGATCCACACCAGAAACAGCGGCACCGCGGCGAATGCGCCATAGATCAGCGCGTAGGTCGGAAACTTCTGGATGTAGAACACGAACCCGCGCTTCGCGAGCTCGAAGGCGAGGCCGGCCAGCAGGCCGCCGGCGAGCGCGTGCCGGACCTCGATTTTGCGGTACGGCACCACCAGGTAGAGCAAGGTAAGCGCCGCGCAGGTGAACACCGTCGCCAGCGTGCGCAGCACCTGCTCGGCGAGCCAGCCGAGGTGGGGAAACATGCCGAACGACTCGGCGACCAGGAACGTGGTCGCCGACAAGCTCGCACCGATCAGCACCGGGCCGAGCGAGAGCACGGCCCAGTACATGATCACGCGCTGGGCGAGCGGCCGCGACCGTTCGACGCGGAAGATGCGGTTCATCGCATTGTCGATGGTCAGCATCAGCAGGATCGCCGTCAGGCCGAGAAAGGCGAGCCCGAGCGCCGTGAGGCGCCCGGCCTTCTCGCTGAACACCGCGATCTGCTGGGTGATCAGGCGCGCGCTGCGCGTCGCCGGAAGCAGGTTGTCGATCACGAACCGCTGCAGTTCGTCGGTCGCGTGCCGGAACACCGGAAACGCGGTCGAGATCGACAGCATCACCGTGACCAGGGGCACCAGCGCCAGCAGCGTGGTGAAGGCGAGGCTCGCCGCGATCTGCAGGTTGCGGTCCTCGTAGAACCGGCGCACGACCGCCGCCACGTACTCCCTGCCGGCGCGCAGCGCCGCGAGCGCGCTCTGCGGGTTGCGGTGGGGTTCCGACATGGCGGCCGGTATCATAACCCCCTATGAGCGACATCCTCGTCCTGTACTACAGCGTCGGCGGCGCCGTGCGGCGCATGGCGGAGCTCGTCGCCGACGGCGTCGAGCGGGTGCCGGGCGCCGCGGCGCGCCTGCGCACGGTGCCCAAGGTGGCGCCCGTCACCGAGGTCGCCGCGCCCGCGATCCCGTCCGAGGGTGCGCCCTATTGCGAGCTGCGCGACCTCGAGTCATGCGCCGGTCTCGCACTGGGCAGCCCGACTCGCTTCGGCAACATGGCGGCGCCGCTCAAGCACTTCCTCGACGGCACCGCGCCGTTGTGGCTCAAGGGCGCGCTCGCCGGCAAGCCGGCCTGCGTGTTCACCTCGACCGCCAGCCTGCACGGAGGCCAGGAAACGACCCTGGTGTCGATGATGCTGCCGCTGATGCACCACGGCATGCTGATCGTCGGGCTGCCCTATACCCTCGCCGAGCTGAACGCGACACGCACCGGAGGCACACCGTACGGCGCGAGCCACTTCGCGGGGACCGCCGACGACGAGCCGGTGACCGAAGCCGAGCGCGCGTTGTGCGTGGCGCAGGGCAAGCGCCTGGCCGAAATCGCGCTCAGGCTCGCGCGATGAGCGCCACGCGCCTTGCAGCCGCGGCCTCGCTGGTGGCATTGATCGTGCTGTGCCTGGCCTGGGAGCTGTGGCTCGCGCCGCTCAGGCCGGGCGGCTCGCTGATGGCGCTCAAGGCGCTGCCGCTCGTCCTGCCGCTGCAGGGCGTGCTGCGCGGCAGGCGCTACACCTACCAGTGGTCCAGTATGCTGCTGCTCGGCTACTTCACCGAGGGCGTGGTACGCGCCTGGAGCGAGCGCGGCGCCTCGCAGCTTGCCGCCGTCGGCGAAATCGCGCTCAGCGTGATCTTCGTCGCCGCGGCGGTCGGCTACGCGCGGCTCACGCGCCCCGCGCGCCGCTGAATTTCAGGATTCGAGCACCCGGGTCGCCTTGCCGTCCAGGCTCAGGCGGTTCTTCTCGTCCCAGTAGCGCCGGATCCCGTCTTCGCCCTTGTTCCGCGCCCACGCCTCGAGGCCGTCGCGCTGTCCCTGGTAGTCGTACAGCGGCACGCCCAGGCCGCAGGAGGTCACGACGAGGTCGACGCGCAGGTCGACGATCTGCCGTGCGCCGGTGAGCGGCGGAAACAGGCTCGCGAGCTCAGCCCAGTCGGCGTCGCGCGGATGCAGCGCCGCCGCGCGGCCGTACAGGCGCAGGATCAGCGGCGCGCCCTCGAACGCGCAGAACATCAGCGTCATGCGGTCCTGCTCCAGAAGATGAGCCGCGGTCTCGTTGCCGCTTCCGGTGAGGTTGAGCCACGCGACCCGGTTGGGCCCCAGCACGCGCAGCGCATCCAGCCCCTTGGGCGACACGTTCACGCGGCCGTCGGCGGCCGCGGTCCCGACGAAGAACATGCGTTGCCTCTCGACGAATTCGCGGTGGCGATCGCTCATGGCGGGGAATCGCTGACCCATGCGGCGGGCCTCCTATAGCTGGTGCTGCGGGTTGAGGCGCTCCATCTTGCTCTGCAGCCGGTTGAGCGCGGAGATGTAGGCCTTTGCCGAGGCGACCACGATGTCGGTGTCGGCGCCGACGCCGTTCACCACTCGCCCGCCCTTCGCCAGGCGTACGGTCACCTCGCCCTGCGATTCGGTGCCCTGGGTGACGGCGTTGACCGAAAACAGCAGCAGCTCGGCGCCGCTCTTCGCCACGCTCTCGATCGCCTTGAAGGTGGCGTCGACCGGTCCGTCGCCCTGCGCGTCGGCGCCGCGCTCGGCGCCGTTATCGGCCAGCACCACATGCGCGTGCGGGCGCTCCCCCATTCCGCTTGCCTGGTTCATGTGCACCAGCTTCCAGCGCTCGTCCGAGGACAGGCCCGCCTCCTGCGATACCAGCGCCTGCAGGTCCTCGTCGAAGATCTCGGCCTTCTTGTCGGCGAGGTCCTTGAAGCGCTGGAACGCCTTGTTGTACGCGTCCTCGCTCGCGAGCTCGATGCC
>Ga0307372_10001514_pt1 | contig 40456 bp, 37 predicted proteins | sample OX1MG_FD_202533 | JGI IMG/M metagenome (GOLD analysis project Ga0307372, IMG submission 202533) | Soil microbial communities from Risofladan, Vaasa, Finland - OX-1 | ecosystem: Environmental > Terrestrial > Soil > Coastal area > Acid sulfate soil | place: Finland: Risofladan, Vaasa | collected...
GTCGCTCCCCGGATATGATCGGGGCCACGTGACCACCACTCCCGCGCCGAACGTTCTGGCCCAGTTAGAAGACGCCCTGGCCAAAGTCGAGGACCCCGAGTTGCATCGGCCCCTGATGCATCTGGGGATGCTCAAGAACCTCCGGGTCGACGGCGACGTCGCCAAGCTGCGAGTGATCCTGACCACCCCGGCCTGTCCCCTCAAGGATCGGATCCAGGCGGAGATCGAGGCCGCCGTGATCGGGACCGTGGCCGGCATCGCCAGAGTCGAGCTGGAGTGGGACGCCGACGTCAGCCGGACCCGGGGGGTGATCGGCCGCCAGGAGATCCCGGGGGTCCGCAACACGATCGCCGTGAGCGCCGGCAAGGGCGGGGTGGGCAAGACCACGGTCGCAATCAACCTGGCCCTGGCTCTGCTCCGGACCGGAGCCCGGGTTGGACTCCTCGACGCGGACATCTACGGCCCCAACGTTCCGATCATGCTGGGGCTAACCGAACGCCCCTCCGAGCTGGACGGGAGGATGGTCCCCCTCCAGTCGGGGGGCCTCAAGGTGGTCTCGATCGGCACCATCATCGACCCCGACCGGCCGGTCGTCTGGCGGGGCCCAATGCTGGCCGGAGCCCTCAAGCAGTTCCTCTTCGAGGTCAACTGGGGCGAGCTCGACTACCTGGTCTGCGACCTTCCGCCCGGCACCGGGGACGTGCAGCTGACCCTGGCTCAATCGATCCCGCTGACCGGGGCGGTGATCGTGACCACTCCCCAGGACGTCTCCCTGGCCGACGTCGGCCGGGGCATCGCCATGTTCCAGCAGCTGCGGGTCCCGGTCCTGGGCGTGATCGAGAACATGAGCGGCTTCGCCTGCCCCCATTGCGGCGAGGTGACCGACATATTCAGCCGGGGCGGGGGCCGGGAGCTGGCCGCCTCCCGGGGGATCCCCTTTCTGGGAGAGATCCCGCTCGACACGCTGGTGCGGGTCGGCGGCGGGCAGGGCCTGCCCCTGGTGCTGGCCCGACCCGAGTCCACCCCGGCGCGGACCTTCGAGCAGATCGCATCTCTCCTGGCGGCCCAGATCAGCCAGGTCAACTTTCAGACCGCCGCGACCCCCGAGATGCCCGCGGGACCTCGGATCGTGCGGGCCTGAGCCCAGGACGGGGCTAGGCAGGGGTCGATGGGATTGCTGGAGCCGGTCCTCACTTTGATCCTGGTGCTGGGAGTGGGCGTGCTCCTGCTCCGGCGCTATCGGAGCGGGCGCCGGCGCTGAAATCGGCGCCGCCCCGCCAAGACGACCTCAGGCAAGCGCCCCCGGCAGGGAGCGAGCGGCCGCCTCCCGGATCGCCTCCCTCGCCTCGGAGCTGTCGCTGTAGACCCGGAGCCAGACGGTCCGGACCGGTAGCAGCCTGGCCAACAGCTCGGGAGCGGCCTCCTCCTCCACCCGGCCCGAGATGGGGTCGTAGAGGCGGAGGGTCTGTTCGTCGCGGGCAGGGTTGTCGGGCCGAGGAGCGGTGCTGGCCAGATCCACCACCAGGCCGACCGTCCGGAACCGGTCGGGCAGGGCCGATCGAATCAGCGCCTCGATCTTCCCCGAGTCGTCGAGCCCAGGGGGTGACGGGATTTGGCTGAGCTCGCGGTAGGCCTCGAACGCCAGTCGCCAGGGCAGCCGCCGGGTGGTGACCGCCTCCCAGCTTTGGCCCAGCTCTCGCTCCGCCTGGTCGCGGGGCCGACGCTGGAGCCGCTCCACCTCCGCCATCAGAGACCAGTCGGTGAGGAGCAGGTACTGATCGAGGTGGTCGAGGGGACTCCCGGGCGGCATCAGGCCGGCGCAGGTCTTGGCGAAAACCGGGCGCAGATGGAGGTCGATCCGGCGCACGGTGCGGTGGTAGTAGACATGGTTGTACATGTAGAGGCGGGCGGAGAGGAAGGTCTCCAGGGCGGGCGCCCCGTGCTGGTGCAGGACCAGGCTGCCGTCCTTGATGAACATGTAGTGCCGCAGCCGGGCCAGGTCGACCGGCCCGACGGCGACCCCGCACATGTAGGCGTCGCGGGGGACGTAGTCCATATTGTCGGTGCTGGCCGGCCCGCAGAGCACCGGTTTCAGCGCCCGCAGCCAGCCGGGAGGCTCGAACCCGGCCAGCTCCCGGGGCGCCATCACCCAGGCAACCCACTCGGGGAGGATCGCCTCGCCCGGGTCGAAGTCTGCGTCCGGACTGCCCCGCAGGCTGGCGATGGCCTCGGCCAGAGGTCCCAAGACCAGACTCCGCCCGATGTCCTCGTGGTCGATGCCGTATGGGGCCAGAACCTCGACGTCGAAGAAGTGTCCAAAGGGGCCGTGGCCGACGTCGTGGAGCAGCCCGGCGATCCGCATCGTCTCCACCACCAAGGCCCGCGAGGGCGCCCCCGGGTAGCTCTGAATGAGGCTCGGGATGAGATGCTCGGTGAAGTCCCCGGTCAGGTGCATGGCTCCCACGGCATGCTGGAAGCGGGAGTGCTCGGCGGTGTGGAACACCCACCAGGCCGACTGCAGCTGGTGGATCCGCCGCTGCCGCTGCAGCCAGGGGTGATCGAGCAGCGCCTCCTCGGAGCCGGCCCCATCGGCACGCCGCTTGGTGATGCTGCAGTACTGGTAGAGCGGGTCGGAGAGGAGGTTGACTGCCTCGAATCGGCTCTCGGGTCCCTTCACCGTGATCGCCATCTTAGGCGGGCGACCGAGCTTCTCCGGGAGGCGAGGCCGCTTCGCCGAACTATTTGGTATGATCAAACCAAGCACTCGCCCGCTCGGCAGGGAGTCTGGACGTGAGCATCAGAGACGGGCTGGCGGTCGGCCGAGGGTCGCCGGAGCGACGGCCACCGGGCCGGAATTACAAGTGGATCGCGCTGTCCAACACCACCTTGGGCATCATGATGGCCACGATCAACGCCTCGATCGTGCTGATCGCGCTGCCGGACATCTTCCGCGGGATTCGGCTCAACCCGCTCGCTCCCGGTAACACCCCCTACTTCCTCTGGCTCCTGATGGGCTACATGGTGGTCACTGCGGTCTTGGTGGTCACCCTGGGACGGATCGGCGACATGTACGGGCGAGTCCGGATGTACAACCTGGGCTTCCTGGTCTTCACCATCTTCTCGATCCTGCTCTCGCTGACCTGGATGCACGGCTCCGGCGCCGCCCTCTACCTGATCGTCATGCGAGTGCTCCAGGGGATCGGCGGGGCGCTGCTGTGGGCCAACTCGAGCGCGATCCTGACCGACGCCTTCCCCAGCACCCAGCGGGGGCTGGCCCTGGGCACCAACATGGTGGCGGCGATCGCCGGGTCCTTCATCGGCCTCGTCCTGGGCGGGGTTCTCGGTCCCGTCGCCTGGCAGCTGGTCTTCTTGGTCTCGGTTCCGGTCGGGGTCTTCGGAACCGTCTGGGCCTACCTAATGCTGCGCGACACCGGGGTCCGCCAGCCGGCCCGTATCGACTGGTGGGGCAATCTCTTCTTCGCGGTCGGCCTGGTCGCCCTGCTGGTTGGAATCACCTACGGAATCCTCCCCTACGGGCACGCCAGCATGGGCTGGGGGAACCCCCTGGTGCTGACCGCGATGTTCGGCGGGGTCGCCTGCCTAGCCTTCTTCACCTACCTGGAGACCAAGGTCAAGGCGCCCATGTTCCATATCCAGCTGTTCCGGATCCGGGCCTTCGCGGCGGGGAACCTGGCCGCCCTGCTCTCTTCGCTGGCGCGGGGCGGCTTGATGTTCATCCTGATCATCTGGCTGCAGGGGATCTGGCTGCCCCAGCACGGCTACAGCTTTGCCGAGACCCCTCTCTGGGCGGGCATCTACATGCTTCCGCTCACGGCTGGGTTCCTAGTCGCGGGACCAATCGCAGGGATCCTCTCGGACCGCTTCGGCTCCCGGCTCTTCGCCACCGTGGGGGTCTCGGTGTCGGCGCTCATCTTCATCCTCTTCCAGGTGCTCCCGGCCAACTTCAACTACGTCTGGTTCGCGGTCCTGCTGGCGGTCTACGGGCTCTCCAGCGGCCTCTTCGCCTCGCCCAATCAGGCGGGGATCATGAACAGCCTGCCCGCCAACCAACGCGGCGCCGGGGCCGGCATGTCGGCCACCTTCCAGAACTCGGCTCAGGTGCTCTCGATTGGGATCTTCTTCACCCTGATCATCGTCGGGCTCTCAGCCACGCTCCCCCACACCCTGTATCACGGCCTGGTAACCCAGGGCGTTCCGGCGGCCGCCGCCTCCCGGATCTCCCACCTGCCCGCGGTCGGAAGTCTGTTCGCCTCCTTCCTCGGCTTCAACCCGATCGGCTCTCTGCTGGGACCGGTCCTGCTCCATCTGAGCCCCGCCCAGCAGGCCTATCTGACCGGACGGGCCTTCTTCCCCCATCTCATCTCCGGCCCCTTCCTGAGCGGTTTGCATGCGGCATTTGACTTCGCGTTTGCCGCCTGCGCCCTGGCCGCGGTGGCCAGCTGGCTGCGCGGGGGCAAGTACATCGCCGAGGAGCTGCCTCTCAGTCCGGTTTTGGCCTTCAACGCCCCCCCCTCGGCGCCGGCGGAGTTGGAGCCGGCCCCGTCGCCTCCGCCAACGGCCGAGCCTGAGCCCGGCGCTGACCAGCGCCCGCTGGAGCCGGTCCAGGCCGACCGCGAGCGGGACGGGTCAGCGCCATGACCGAGGCGCCGGCCCTGGAGCACGTCGAAGCCCCGGCGAGGCCGTCCCCGAGCGATGGGGGTCCCGTCGCCGAGTTGGAGCGGGCTGTCACCGTGATCGTGCGCTGGGCCCACAGCCGTGAGGTCCAGCTGGAGACGATGCACCGGGCTCGGTGCGATCTGCCGGTCGCCTCCGCCTCACTGCTCCACCGGATCGCCACCTGCGGACCGGTGCACCCGTCGGAGCTGGCGGCCTACTACGGCGTTGACAACTCCACCATCACACCCCGGCTGCAGCGGCTGGAGAGGTCCGGGCTCTTGACCAGAGAAGCGGATCCCCGCGACGGCCGGGCGGCCTTGGTACGGATCACTCCTACCGGGCAGCGCTTGCGCCGGCGCCTGCACCAGGCCCGCCGCACTTTGCTTGAGGAGTTGCTCCAGGACTGGACCCCGGCGGAACAGGCAGCGGTTGCGGGAGGGATGGCGCGCCTGGCGGAGCGTTTGGACCCACCGGGCCAACTGCCGGGGCCGGCCCCCCGCTGAGTCTGGCGGCGAACCCGCACAGGCCCGGAGTTCGTCGTACAAACCCGCTTGCCGAGCTGACAAAAGTGGTCCCATGATCGCCAGTTGAGACCGTCCCTTTCTTGGGCCAACTGCAGCGATCCAACCCCCATCGCGAGGAGCGCGACGCCCACCCGGTTCACCACCGTAGTCGACTAAATCGCCGCCCTCCCGAGCGACGTCGCAGCCATCCTCGAATCGGTGCGCCGGGCCATACGCGGGACCGTGCCCGGACTCGGGGAAGGGATCAGGTCCGAGATGCCGGCGTTCATGTTCGGCGGCAGGCACCTGGTGTCGGTCCGCGCGTGGAAGCAGCACCTCGGCGTGTATCCGGTACATTCGGTCCCCAAGCCCCTCGAACGTGAGAATGACCGCTACCGCTAGGCCCGAGCCACCCCGCCGTTTCCTCTGCGCGAGCCCATTCCCTACCACCTGGTGGGACGACTTGCAGCCGCCCTGGTGCTGGGAGCCTAGTTACTCGGCCGGTTGGTAGCGCCCGCGGCGAGATCCAATCGAGCCCCTCCAAGCGGCAATCTGATTACTCCGGGCCGCCCTCGGGGCAACGGGCGGGGCAAAGTGTCGATCTCCGGTCGGCAGCCCCGCGGCGGCGTCGAGTGGGAGGCCGCCGTCTCCGGATTCGGGCTGGCCCCGCGGACCTCGGTCGAACCCGCTCAACGGTCGCTGTGGATGCCCGGGGTCAGGGTCGCGCGACCGCAGCGAGCCCTACTGGGGTCGAGAGAACTGGCGGATGGCGATGCCGAGCATCAGCGCCGCCGCCAGGGCGACCAAGCCCAGCTCGAATAAGACCGGGAGGGTCCAGCTGCCCCAACTGAGTCCGGGGTCGAAGGTATGACGGATCGCAGGGGGAATGCTGAGCGCGCTGAAGACCTCCTTGCGGAGAGGGTCGACCGCGTAGGAGAGCGGATCGAGCTTGCTCAAAACCCCCAGCCAGACTGGGAGTTTGGTCACCGGGAAGACGGCGCCGGAGAGGAAGAACATGGGCAGCACAAACAGCTGGGTGATCACTTGAAAGGACTGTACGTCCGAGATGCGGGCCGCCAGCATCACTCCGAACGCGGTGAGTGCGAAGGCGGTGAGCATCATCTCCAGCAGTAGCACCAGCAGCATCACCGGGTTGTAGGGCACCCCGACCAGGCCCGCCAGGACGAGCATGATCGCGCCCTGGATGGTGGCCACGGTGGCTCCGCCCAGGCACTTTCCTAAGACCAGGGTCCAGCGGTGCACCGGCGCCACCAGCATCTCGCGCAGGAAGCCGAACTCGCGATCCCAGACAATCGATATAGCCGAGAAGATCGAGGTGAAGAGCACCGTCATGGCCAGCACGCCGGGGAACATGAAGGTGCGGAAATTGAAGCCGTCGGCGGTGGAGATGACCGTCGATAGCCCGGTCCCCAGGACGAACAGGAAAAGCACCGGTTGGGCCAGGGAGGTGATGATCCGCATCCGGTTGCGCCGAAACCGGATCAGCTCTCGCTTCCATACCACCCACAGCGCCCGGAGGTCGTCGCTGGTGCGTCCTCCGGCGACCCGGACTCCGGGCACCGCCATGGTGGTGGCCACGGCTACCGCCTACCTCGCGCCCGCATCCAGGGGGTGGCGCGCAGCCGCTCGGAGCTGGTCACCTCCGCGTCCCTAATCGTGCGCCCGGTGTAGTTCATGAACACGTCATCTAGGGTGGGCCGGGCGACTCTGATCGACCGGATGGCCACCCCCAGCTCGGCGAACAGGCGGGGCACGAACTGCTCCCCGCCGGCGACGTGAAAGGTGACCGCGCCCTCACTGACCTGGGCGGTGATCTGGAACTGCTGCGCCAGTCGTTCGATCGCCTGCTGATCGTCCGCGGTATGAAGCTCGACCCGGTCCTCGCCGATGCTGGCCTTGAGCGCCTCGGGGGTGTCGATCGCCACCAGAACCCCGTTGTCGATGATGGCCAGGCGGTCGCAGTACTCCGCCTCCTCCATGTAGTGGGTGGTCAGAAATATGGTGATCTGCTCGCGCCGACGAAGCTCCTGGATGTAACTCCAGATGTGGGAGCGGGTCTGGGGATCGAGTCCGACGGTGGGCTCGTCGAGGAAGAGCACCGAAGGAGCGTGAAGCAGGCCGCGGGCGATCTCCAGACGGCGCTTCATTCCGCCCGAGAAGGTCTGCACCAGGCCGTCCCGCCGCTCCCAGAGGTCGACCATCTCCAGGACCTGGCGCAGCCGACCCGCGACCAGATCCCGGGGGACACCGTAGAGCTCGGCGTGGAAGCGAAGATTCTCGGTGGCGGTGAGGTAGTCATCGAGAGTGGTGTCCTGGAAGACCAGCCCGATCCGCTGCCGAACCCGGGCCTGGTCGGCGACCGCGTCGAAGCCGGCCACCCGGGCGCTCCCCCCGCTGGGGTTGACCAGCGTGCAGAGCATGGAGATGGTGGTGGACTTGCCCGCTCCATTGGGACCGAGGAAGCCGAAGATCTCGCCGGTCTGGACCTCGAAGCTGACTCCCCGGACCGCCTCGATCTCCTTGTACGACTTGCGCAATTCCCGGGCGACGATGGCCGCCTCCGCCCCGCCCGGCGGGGCGGGGGGCGCCTGCAGCGCGGTCTCAGTCACCGAGCAAGCTTGCCACAGACGGTCGGCCTCCCCGGGGCGATTCCTCGTGCGCTCATTTCGGGGGTAGGGCGAGATCGGGCTGGGGCCGGCCACCGACTCCCGGCCCGCGCGACGCGGCCAGCGATTTGCACCACCCCCTGGGGGAGCGGTCCGGGGCGCCCCAGAAAAAGTGATCGGAGGCGGACTCAGCCCTTCAGGGCAGCCAGGAGCCTGGCTCCGATCGGGCTGCCCCAGCCGGTGCAGGGGTCCCAGCCCGGAACGGCTCGGTAGGCGCCGTTGTTCCCCTGGGTGATGTCCCGGGTCACCCCCTCCAGTTCCAGCTTCTGGTAGAGCAAGGGGTTGAGGTAGCCCGGTCCATGACCGAGCCCCTGAGAACAGCGGATCAGCAGGGCGGCCCAGAGGGGAGCCACCGCGCTGGTCCCACCGAAGACCGCCGGCTGGCCGTCGATCAGGACCTGGTAGCCGGACTCCGGGTCGGCATCCCCGGCTACATCAGGCACCCCCCGCCCGGACCGCCCACCAGGGTCCGCGGAGGGGGGCACCCCGGCGCCCTGCTGCCAGCTAGGCAGGGGAAAGAAGGCGCTGACCCCGCCCCCCGTCGCGCCTCCCTGGGGAGCGTCGTTCCAGGTCACCTCGGCCTCGATGACCCCGGCCGACGAGGTCAGCCGGGTACCCCCGCAGGCGAGGACGTGGGGACTGGAGGCGGGGAAGTCAACATGCGCCTGGCCGTCGGCGAGGCCGTCGGCCGATCCGTTGTCGCCGGCCGCCACGCAGACGGTCACCCCCAGCAGCGCCGCATCCTGGAACGCCTGATCGAAGGCAGCCACAGTCGCCGCCGGCCAGTTGGCCTCGGGGCCGCCCCAGCTGATTGAGATCACGCTCGGGTGATTGTCCCGGTCGTGCAGAGCGGCGGTGATGGCGGCCAGGAATCCCTGGTCGGTGTTGGGCGAGAAGTAGACCGCCAGGCGAACCCCCGGCGCCATCGCGCCGACCAGTTCGATGTCCAGCATGACCTCCCCATCGGGGCCGTCCGGGACGCCGGTGGGATGGTTGCCTCCGCCCCCGACCGGAATCGCGACCAGCTCCGGGGGAGCCACTCTCAGGTCGCTGAAATAGCTGGCGATGTCGGCGCCCCGAAAGCCCCCACCCAGTTCGATCAACCCGACGCATTCACCAGCGCCGCTGGTCCCCGCGGGGAACCCGTACAGTTCCCCCACCTGGGTCGGCAGATAGCTGAGTGGCGCCGCCTGGGCGAGCGACTCTCCGGGGTGCGGCAGGGGCAGGGGCCGGAACTGGGTTCTCGCCACCGGGGCCCCGTCCAGCCCCAGGACGGCCAACACCCGCTCGGAGAGCTCGCTGGGAACCGCGGCGGTCCCCCGGATGGAGCGAAACTCCCCGCCCTCCCCCCGGCCCCGGCGGAACTCGACCTGAAAGAGTCGAGCTAACTGCTCCAGTCGGCCCCTGATCTCGACGGTGCGTCGTCCGGGCGCGACTTCCAGCAACTGCACCCCCACCGCGCTGGTCCAGTCACGGAGGGAATCCACATCGCTGGGGGCGGCCCCCCGGACATCCTCCAGCTGCTCCCGGGTCAGGTGCGCCCGCAGGCGGGGATGGAGCATCCCCAGCTCAGAGGGTTCAGGGGTGACCCGGTCCGGCCGGGGCCGAAGCACCAGCGTGACCGCAGCCTCGTCGTCCGGATCGGCCGGGCCCAGGTCGTCCCAGCCCGATAGTGGTCGGCTGCCGAGGGCGGACTGGCGCTGCGGCGGGGTGCTGGGACCGAGCTCGGCAAGTTCCATGGCGGCATGGTATCGCCGGCGGCACCCGCGAATAACCTCAACAACGCCCAGCATCCTCAGTGACCTACCGAAGCAAACGCCGGTTCCCGCAGTCAGTTCTCCCTCGCATCCCACCCAGGAAGCGCCCCAACCGCACGCCAGTTCAGTGGCTCGTCGGATTGCGGCGGGGTCTGCCGTTCGACGACGGTTCAGCCTTCGATGCCGGGTGGACCGGACGATGGCGAGAGTTGGCATAGTAGGAGCAAACAGAAGGAGAGGTCAATGTCGAGATTGCTCGTGCGCAACTACTCGATCTCACTAGATGGTTACGCCGCCGGGACCCACCAGGATCTCGACAATCCGCTCGGGGTTGGGGGTACGCAGCTCCACGAATGGGTGTTCGCCACCCGAAGCGGAAGCCAGATGATCGGGAGAGAAGGCGGTGCTGAAGGGCTCGACGACGACTTCTTCTCGGAGCGGGAATCTGGTGTCGGCGCCACCATCATGGGTCGGAACATGTTCGGCCCGATCCGTGGCCCGTGGGGCAAAAGCGAATGGACCGGCTGGTGGGGAGAGGATCCCCCGTTTCATCACCCAGTCTTCGTGCTCACTCACCACCCCCATCCTCCTATCGAAATGCAGGGCGGAACCACCTTTCACTTCGTCGATGGCGGGATCGAAGCAGCTCTCAAGTCAGCCTTCGAAACTGCGGGAGACCGTGATGTTATTGTCGGAGGCGGGGCCGCCACCATCAGGCAGTACCTTCTTGCTTCGCTAATCGATGAAATGCATCTCGCACTTGTGCCTGTCTTGCTCGGTAGCGGCGAACGACTCTTTGACGATCTTGGCCCCAGCATTGGTAACTATCGCTGCGTCGAACGCGCTTGTTCGCCCGCCGTTACCCACTTCCGAATCGCACGGACTGGTCGTGCCGCCATGCCCCACTCAGCTCCTAAGAGATAGTTCAGTTGCCTGAAAGGGGCGCCTCAGCGCCGGTGTATGCTCGGGCCGGGAGAGCCATGACAGTACAGCACGCGGCGGATCCGGCTGGTGGCGCCAAACACCCCCGGTGACCACTCCCAACCAACCCTGTGCGGGACAGCGTTCAGGCGAGTCGCTGGTGAAAGCCTGCAAGCCGCCAGACCGGCTGCCCGACGACAGCCGCGGCAAGCGCTTCGCCGACCGGATCCTGCCCAGGGGTCTTTGGATGTGCCTGTTTTTCGCCGCCGTGGCGGTGGCGGTCTTTGGGGCGCCGCACCTACCCGCTCGCCCCGGTCTGGCGCTCGAGGCGACCGCCACTCTCGCGGCCGGCAGCTACTGCCTGCTCAATTTCTGGCGCTGCCGGGAGGCTCACTGCATCCTGAGCGGGAGCGGGTGGAGCGCTCTCGCCCTCTTCGAATTCGTTGAGCTGGGCCTCGGGCGGAGCCTGATCGGTCGCGCCGAGGGGCTGGTCTTTTTGGTCATTCTCGCCGTCGCGTACGGATTCGAGGCCTGGTGGCGGGCAAGCCACGGCACCAAAGTGCTCAGCACCGAGACGCGACGGGGCTGAAACCCGAAGCCCACCAGCCACCTCTGGTTGGCGAAACGGCAAGAGGGTGGTCAAGCAGCGAGATAGTTAGCTCACTACGTGACTATCGGATCAGATCGTCCAACAGTTAAGCGTATGCCTAACCAATCTTCGGATCTCGACCAGCTATTCCGAGCGTTGGTCGACCCGAGCCGGCGCAGCATCGTTGAGCAGTTGGTCCAAGGCCCAGCCTCGGTGAAGGAGTTGGCCCAACCCTTCGCAATGTCGCTCCCGGCGTTCATGCAACACGTCGGGGTGCTCGAGACTTGCGGTTTGGTCCGTTCAGAGAAGGTCGGCCGCGTTCGGACCTGTCGGCTCGAGCCGGGCGGGCTAAGACTTGCTGAGGACTGGCTCAGTGGTCAACGAACCGCCTGGGAACGCCGACTCGACCGCCTTGGCGAACTTCTCGCCGAGAACCCCCAACCACAATCAGAAAGGACCACCTCGTGAGCGACCCCACCGTCACGCACGCCACCTTCACCTTGGAGCGCGTCTACCCCGTACCGCCGATCCCGACGTGCGGCGCATGGGCCGACCCGAAGGTCAAGGGCCGCTGGTTCGCTGGGAATGCAGACGGCCATGAGCTCGATTTCCGTCCCGGTGGCCTCGAGCGCACCCGCGGCACCATCGATGGCAAGCACATCGCTTGGGAATCGCTCGACCGAGAGATTGTCACCGACGTGCGGATCGTCTACACCTCGGTTCTCACCGAGGACGACAACATCGCAACCGTTTCACTCACCACTGTCGAGTTCTTCCCCGACGGCGACGGGACTCGATTGGTATTCGTCGAGGCCGGCGCCTACCTCGACGGATGGGAGCAACCAGCCTGGCGCGAGCAGGGCACCAGCGATCAGCTAGACGCCCTCGGCTCGGAGCTGCCCGCTCGGCCCGGCAAATGATGCGTCCGACATGAGCACGGCCAGCCGTTTCACTTAAGGAGGAGAAAATGGCAATCGAGCATGTACTCGCGGTTGTCCCCGTGGCCGATTTCGCGGCCAGCCATGCATGGTACGAGCGCTTCTTCGGCCGCCCGGCCGACAACCTGCCGATGGAGGGTCGCCTCGTCGAATGGCGCGTCACCGAAAACGGCTGGTTGCAAGTCGCCACCGACCCAGTAAGGGCCGGATCAGCTTTGGTGAACTTCGCCGTCGATGATCTGGATCGCCACATCGAAGATCTCGCCCGAAAGGGCCTGCTTGCCGGAGAGATTGATACGGTCAACAAAGGTGTGCAGCTGTCCGCCATCACCGACCCAGACGGCAACAAGATCACTCTCATCGACAACTTCCGGATCCAATACTGAACGAAACCCGGAACGGCTGGGTGGCGCCAAGATCGAGTTGCGAGCGGGACCAGTGCTCAACCAGCACAAGGTGGGCAAGCACTTCACAGTCGACATCACCGACCAAAGGTTGGAGATCCACCGCGATGAGGCCAAGATCCTGGCCGAGTCCGAGCTCGACGGCGACTCCGTCATCCGCACCTCGGTCAGGCCCGAGGCGATGGCCACCGCTCAAGTCGTGCGCACCTCCAAGCAGCTGAGCCGGGTGGAGCGGGCTTTTCGCACCTGGAAGGGCCTGGACATCCAGGTCCGGCCCATCCGCCACTGGAGTTCGGAGCGGGTCAAGCCCACATGGTGCTGGGCATGCTGGCTTACTACCTGCGCTGGCAACCGGAGCGGGCCTCGGCCCCATTTCTGTTCCGCGACGAGCAGCCCCCGGTCCTGGACGACCCGGTGGCTCCCTCACAGCGCTCCTCCGCCGCCTTGCGCAAGGCATCTATCCAGCAACTGGAGGACGGCAGCCCGGTACACAGCTTCCCCACACTGCTGCGCTCCTTGACAACCATGTGCCGCAACCAGTGGTGCCCACCGGCTGGCCAGAGGACGCTGCATTCGAGTTGGTAACTCAACCCACCGAGTTGCAGGCCCGCGCTCTGGCCCTGGCCGGCGCCAGCCTCGCCGACGCGTAGACAGAACCTCGCGGCCTGACCTGAACTCAGCCGAACTCGCTTACCTCCCCAAACTTCCGACTAGGCGACGCGCCTCCGTGACAGACTCGGCCCATGGCTGGGGATGACACAGAACATCACCCCGCGGACGGGTGGTCCGTCATCCCCTTCGCGTCCCAGCAGGCGTTCGAGTCGTGGCTCGATGATCACCACAGCGAAGTGCCCGGACTGTGGCTGAAATTCGCCAAGAAAAATCGCGGCATCCCATCGATCCAGTTCCCCGAGGCCCTCGAAGTCGCAGCCTTCTTCGGCTGGGTGGATTCAAAGTTGCAGAGGTACGACGACGACTACTATCTCCTGCGCTATCAGCTCCGCCGGCCCAAGTCGAGCTGGTCGCCCCGCAATAGAGCCCTGGCGGAGCGGCTCGCGGCCGCCGGTCGAATGCGGCCCGCCGGACTCGCCCAGATAGAAGCGGCCAAGCGGGACGGACGGTGGGGAAGGGCGCGATCAAGCGACCGTGACTGAGCGACCGGTTCACCGGGCAAGTGGGACATCGCGATCGGGCCAGTCGGATTGAACTTCCACCGATTGCGGGCCGCCGCCGCGGCCCCGAGTCCGCTCCAGCCAGAACCCACCTCGCCGATCGCGGGGTCGAGATGACCTCCCCATCAGGGGATGGAGCTAGGTGGAACCCACGTCAGCCCGGTGCAGAGCCACCAGCTCCTCCTCGGTGGCGGTCCAGCTAGCCGCCTCGACGTTGGCAATCACCTGCTCGGGACTGGTCGCGCCGGGGATCACGGCACCTACCTCGGGTCGGCTCAGGATGCCCCCGAGGGCGAGCTCTAGGAGACTCAGGCCGCGGGCTCTGGCGAAGTTCTCCAACCGCTCCAACCGGTCGAAGGCCGCCTGGTCGTTCAACATTCTCGAGTTGGACGGGAAACTGGCCCGTGACCCGGGCGGAGCTGGCTGGCCGCGGCGGTATTTGCCGGTGAGCAGGCCGCTGGCCAGCGGGTAGTAGGCCATCAAGCGCATTCCCATGTGGTCCAGCGCGGGTAGCAGCTCCCGCTCGGCGCCACGGCGCAGCAGGCTGTATTCATCCTGGGCGGAGACGAAGGCGGTCAACCCCAGCGAGCGGGCGGTCCAGTTGGCTTCCACCACTTGCCAGCTCGGGAAATTTGAGCAACCGATCCAGCGAACCTTGCCCTCCAGGATCAGCTCGTGAAGCGCACCCAGGGTTTCGGCGATCGGAGTGTGTGGGTCCGGCTGGTGCATCTGGTACACGTCGATCACGTCGACCCTCAGTCGGCTCAGGCTCGCCTCGGCCGAGGCTCGGATGTAGGCGGGCGCCCCCCGGGGCTGGGTGGGGTCCTCCCCCCGGCGGGGCATGCCGAACTTGGTGGCGATCAGGGCCTCGTCGCGCCTTCCCCGCAGCGCCGTCCCGAGCAGTCGCTCGCTCTCCCCCTGGCCGTAGATGTCGGCCGTGTCGAACAGGTTGACCCCGCGGCCGAGAGCGGTTTTGACCACCTCGCCGGCGGCCGCGTCCGGCATCCGGGTCCCAAAGCTGTTGGTGCCGAGCCCCACGACGGAGACCATCGGTCCGCCCAGACCTAAAGCGCGACGGGCCAGTGGTGCCGATTCGCTCATGAGACCCGCTCCCCCAACTCAGAAACGACCAATTCGGTGTCCCCATGGTGGCAGAGCGAAACGTCGGCCGTCTTTCTGCGGGCGCGGCGGCGAGCCGGCCACCGCTATGTCAAGCTTGAGTGGACCAGCGCCGCCAGGCAGCATGGCTGGACTTGGGAACTGGTTCGCCTGGTCACCGTTGCGAGAGCCCCACCACCAGCGCAGCAAGGGAGAAGATGGAAGTCAAAGAGCTGGGCCACCTGGTCCTCTACGTCCACGACATCAGGCGTTCGGCCGCCTTCTACGGCGAGGTGTTGGGCTGGAAGCGGATCTCGCCCGAGGGGCTACCTGTGGCCGCCTTCTCGAGCGGGCGCACCCACCACGAGCTGCTCCTGATCGAGGTTGGTCCGAACGCCGCGGAGCTACCCTCAGGTCGGCGGGTGGGGCTGTACCACTTCGGCCTCAAGGTGGCCGACTCCGACCAGGAGCTGAAGGCGGTCCTCGAACACATTCAGGCGCAGGGGGTGAAATTGGTGGGCACCGCCGACCACACCGTGACCCACAGCCTCTACATCGAGGACCCCGACGGAAACGAGATCGAGCTCTACTCCGATGTGGCCGGAGTCGACTGGCAGAACGATCCCCACCTCCTGCTGGCGCCGGTCCGACCGCTCTCCCTCTGAGTGGGCCCGGGGCGAGTTGCCCCTACCCCACCGGGATCAGGGAGCCGGGCTCGGCTCGGGGCCCGGAAGGGGGGCTCCGGCCGGGCTGGCGGCGGCGATCTCCGCCGGGCTGTAGCTGAGGATCTCGGTGAGCACCTCGGCCGTGTGTTCCCCCAGCGTGGGAGGGGGCATTCGGATCGGGCTTGAGCCTCCGTCCAGGTGCCACGGGGAGCCGACCTGACCGACTCGGCCTGCTACCGGATGCTCTACCTCCTGGCGCATCGAGCGATCGGTGGCGAGCGGGCTCGCGAAGGCCTCGGCCAGGTCGAGGATGGGTCCGGCCGGGACCCGGTGCAGCTCGAAACGCTCGAGCCACTCCCGCCGCGACCGGAGTCGCATCCGGCTCTCGATCTCCCGCACCATCTCGTCTCGATGAGCCTGGCGATCCGCGTTGGAGCGGAAGCGGGGGTCGGCGGCCAGCTCAGGCGCCTCGAGCGCGTCGGCGAAGCGCCGGAACTGGGGGTCGGACCCGACCGCGACGTTTACGAAGCCGTCGTCGGTCGCGAAGGTACCGTAGGGCACGATTGTGGAGTGCGAGTTGCCGCTCCGCCGAGGCGGAGCGGAGGTCGCGAAAAGGCGTCCCGCTTGATAAGTCTGCAGGGCCAGCAACGAGTCATTCAGGGCGACGTCGATGGCGCATCCGAGTCCGCTGCTGGTGCGTTGGAAGAGCGCCGCCAGGATCGCATGGGCCGCGAACATCCCGGCGCTGATGTCGCCGATCGGAACCCCGACCTTGGTTGGGGGTCCGTCGGCCGCTCCGGTCAGCTCCATCAAACCGGAGGTGCCCTGGGCGATCTGGTCGTATCCGGCCAGGTCAGGCCGGTTCTGCCCGAAGCCACTGATCGAGGCGTGGATCAGCCGGGGCCGCGCTTGGCGCAGCGTCGTCTGGTCGAGTCCGAAGCCAGCGGCGATGCCCGGCTTGAAGTTCTCGACCACCACGTCGGCGGCCAGGGCCAGCTCGGTCGCGGCCCGCCGACCGGCCGCCGACTTGAGATCGAGGCAGGCGCTCCTCTTATTGCGATTGACGGAGAGAAAGTAGGCCGACTCGCCCTTGATGAAGGGGGGGCCCCATTGCCGCGCTTGGTCTCCCCCGCCGGGAGGCTCGATCTTGATCACGTCGGCCCCCAGGTCGCCCAGAAGCATGGTGCAGTAGGGTCCGGAGAGCGCGTGGGTGAGGTCGATGACGCGGACCCCCTGGAGCGGCGCTGCGCCCGCCCCCGCAGAGTTCGATCTCGACAAATCCGAGGCGCCGGCCAGGTCGCGAGGGCTCCGAGTCACGTTGCCGGGACAGACCGGGGACCCATCACCGGCGCGCGGCCCCGATCACCGACCGGCGCCGACCAGGCAGAGGAGTTCGTGATGATGGCCCCCAGATCGCTCGGGCTGGCGCAGGCTCACGGAGAATGCTCGGGGAGAAGCCTACGATTCCGGGCAGCGAACCGCCACTTGACCGGTAGAGCCGGGCCATCCCTTGGGATCGGCCGCGGTGAGCCGGCTAGGCGAAGTTCGTGGTCAGTTCCCGGCCCGACGGAGGGCGGCGGAGCTGCCCCGACGCGACGCCCACCGGCTTGACGCACCGGGGGGGTGGGGGGTCTGACCGCGTCGGCGCGGCCAGGCTGGCCCAGGTGGGACGGGGACAGCCCCGCTGGACTGTCAAGCAGGTCACCGGGCCCCGCCAGCAGATCGGATTCTGTTTCCGTACTTCAACCTCTTCCCCCCAGGACCGTACTCCAGAACCCCTCCCCGATCCGGGTGCTGGGCATGATCAGGTCACTGGTCCAGTCGAAGGTGACCATGGCCATCGCCACCCGCGAGATGGAGTGCGCCCGTGAGATCGTGACCCGGGTCTGCGTCCTCGACCGTTGAGTGATCCCGGAGCAGCGCTCCCCGGACCCGATCTTCCGCCGTTCCCAACAGGAGCAACCCCGGCGGTTCCTGCAGAGCCTCACCGGCGCCAGGCGGCTCTAGCCGGCGCAGTTGCCCGAGCCATCTCTCCTCCGCGCCGGCCGCCCCGACCAGCAGGCCCGGGCCCTCAGCTGTGCAGGCCGCACTCCGTCTTGTCGCTGTCCGCCCATCGGCCTGAGCGCGGATCCTCGCCGGGCTGCACCGGGCGGGTGGTCGGGGCGCAGCCAATGGAGAGATATCCCTGGGCGAGCAGGGGATGGACCGGCAGCTGATGCTCGGCGATGTAATCAAGGAGGTCCTGGTCCGACCACGCCGCCAAGGGGTTCAATTTGACCATCTGGCGATCCTTGTCCCAGGCCAAGATCGGCGTCTGCGCCCGGGTCGGCGCGTCACAGCGTTTGAGGCCGGTCACCCAGGCCGCCTTCCCCTGCATCGCCCTGAACAGCGGCTCGACCTTGCGCCGCTGGCAGCACTCGGCGGTGCCGCAGGGCCAGGGGTCGGCCGATCGGCTCGGGTGGGTCACGTTCAGGTTCAGCTGGTAGCGGCGGCGCACGACCTCGACGAAGTCGAGGGTCTCCGGGAAGTGGAACCCAGTGTCCAGGAAGATGACTTCCATGCTGGGCTCGACGGCCACCGCCAGGTCGACGATGACGCAGTCCTGGAACGAGCAGGCGAGAGCGAGTCGGGTTCCAAAGCGCTCCACCGCCCAGTGAATGGACTCGCTGGCACCCAGCCGCTCGAGGTGTTCCGAGGTCCGGGCCAGCTCCGCGGCATCCATGCCGATCGCCCCGACCGCCAACTGCGCACCTCCCGGCTCACTCTCTGACCCCGGCCCGCCCGGATATACCATCATCCTAGTAGACTTAATCCCGACCCGTCAGCAATGCATCCCGGACGCCGGGGCGCGACCCCTGCCAAACGACTCCCCGGAGACGGCAGAAACCAAGTCTGGAGCGCCATTTGGCTCAGAGCTTTCCCCGGCCCGCCGCCGGCGTCTCTCCTCCCCTCCGGCTGGAGCCGGCCGAGCCAGACTACCTGGACGTCCTCGAGAGCCACGCCGTGTTCGTCCTGCGCGAGGTGGCCGCCGAGTGCCAGCGCCCCGCCCTCCTCTTCAGTGGCGGCAAGGACTCCGCAGTTCTGCTCCGCCTGGCCGAGAAGGCATTTCGGCCTGCCCGGATACCCTTCCCTCTGCTCCACGTCGACACCGGACACAACTTCACGGAAACGATCGAGTTCCGCGACCGCCGGGTGACGGAGGTCGGGGCCGAGCTCGAGGTGGGCTTGGTTCAGGATTCGATCGACAGCGGTCTCGTGGAGGACCCGGGCCCGGGAGGCTCGCGCAACCGGATCCAGAGCGTGACCCTGATGGACGCTATCGGGCGGTTCGGCTTCGACGCCTGCATCGGAGGCGCCCGCCGGGATGAGGACAAGGCCCGAGCCAAGGAGCGAATCCTCTCGGTGCGCGATCACCACGGCCGGTGGCAGCCGGAGCGCCAGCGGCCCGAGCTCTGGAATCTCTATCACGGGGGGGTCGGGGCGGGCGAGCATCTGCGGGTCTTCCCACTCTCCGACTGGACCGAGCTGGACGTCTGGCGCTACATCCGACACGAGAGGATGGACCTTCCCTCGATCTACTACAGCCACCAGCGCGACGTCGTCGAGCGGGAAGGGATGCTGCTGGCGGTCTCCGAGTGGGTGACTCCGGCCCCGTCCGAGGTCGTCCAGAGCCTGCGCGTGCGGTACCGGACGGTGGGCGACGCCACCAGCACGGGAGCGGTCCGCTCCCAGGCGGCCACGGTGGACCAGGTGATCGCCGAGATCTCTCAGTCTCGAATCAGTGAGCGGGGCGCGACCCGGGGCGACGACCGCTTCTCGGAAAGCTCGATGGAGGACCGCAAGCGGGAGGGCTACTTTTGACCGCCGCCGCCCTGGATCCGCCTCGGCTCAGCGCCGACGCACACCGGGTGTCGCTGCTGCGGCTGGCGGCGGTGGGCGCGGTCGACGATGGCAAGTCGACTCTGATCGGCCGGCTCCTGCACGACGCCGACCAGCTCACCGACGACCAGTTGGAGGCACTGCAGAGCGCCAGCCGCTCGCGCGGCGAGGACGCGCTCAACCTGAGCTTCGCCACCGATGGGCTGCGGGCGGAGCGGGCCCAGCGGATCACCATCGACGTGGCCTACCGCTACGCCGTAACTCCCGGGCGCAAGCTGGTCATCGCTGACTGCCCCGGCCATCTCGAGTACACCCGCAACATGGCGACCGGCGCCTCGACCGCGGACCTCGCCCTGGTGGTGGTCGACGTCACCAAGGGTCTGCGCGAACAGACTCGGCGCCACACCGCCCTGGCGCTCCTCTTCGGGGTGGGCCAGCTCCTGGTGGCGGTCAACAAGATGGACCTCGTCGGCTGGGACGAGACCGCCTACCGTCGGATCGCGGGCCAGATGGAGGGGCTCGCCCTGCGCTTGGGGGGGGCCACCACCCGGTCGGTTCCCATCTCCGCGCTCCACGGGGACAACGTTGTCGAAAGATCGCCTCTTGCCCCCTGGTACCTAGGCCCGACCGTGCTCGAGGCCCTCGAGCAGGCGCCCACCTCCACCTTCGCCGCCCTGGGACGGGTCGGGGCCCGCCTTCCGGTCCAGAGCGCGGTCCCCCAGAGCGATGGCTCGCTCCGGATCTCGGGCCTCTTGACCGGATCCGGCCTAAGCCGAGGCGACCCGGTGCTGGTGCTCCCGCAGGGGCGGCGAACCACGATTAGGGACCTGGAGACGGTCGATGGCCCGGTGGCGGCGGCTCCTGCCCCGCTTTCCATCTCCGTCCGCCTGGCCGACGACTGTCAGGTTCGGCGCGGGGACATGATCGCCGCCGAGGTGGACCCGCCCCCGGTGTCGGCAGACCTGCTGACCACCACCTGCTGGTTCGGCGAGCGGCCCCTCGCCCCCGGGCAGACCTACTTGGTCAAGCACACGACCCGGGTGACCTCCGCCACGGTGGTCGCGGTCGAGGGCCGCCTCGACCTGGCCACTCTGCGCCTGCGGCCCGATCGGAAGCTCGGGATCAACGACATTGGAATCGTGCGCTGGCGGCTCGCCGAGCCGATCGCCGCCGATCCCTACCGCGACAGTCGGGTCACCGGCAGCCTGATCGTGATCGACCCGGCGACCAACACGACGCTGGCGGCGGCGATGGTCGGGTCGCCACCTCTCGGCTGAGCCCGACACCCCTCCCCCCGGGCCGGGGGGGAATCTCGCTGGCGCTCTCGGCGGGACCGACCCTCCGGCAAAGGCACCGGCGGACTCCGCCAACGTAAGATCGCCGCGGTGCCGGCCCGCATCCGACCCTCCGTCCCACCAAGCGCATGGTTGCGACCTGCCTGCGGCGGCGTCAACCAGCCCCTGGCGAGGCCGGCGGAGTGGGCCAGCGGAGCTGCCCCGGGCGCCGGCCAATTCCGGAGCACTCTTCCGTTTTCCCTGCCCACTTGGGCCTCGCTCGCCTAGCCCCAACATCCCGAGGAGGTACGAATGAACTTCGTCCACATGCCGCACCCGCGCACCACCGCGATCATCGACGGCAAGGCATCCGGTCCCGTCAAGGTCAAAGATCAGCTCAACCGGAGCACCAGGGCGGCCCGGATCAACGCCTGGCTGGCGGTCAAGATCACCCAGGGCGTGGGCTCGATGTGGTGCGCCTACGTCTTCGCGATCATCGCCCTCGTGGGGCTGCCCGCAGCCCTGGCCAAGGGTGGCGAGGGACCGATCGCCTGGATCGCCCAGACCTTCCTCCAGCTGGTGCTTTTGAGCATCATCATCGTCGGCACCAATATCCAGTCCGCCGCCGCCGACAAGCGGGCTCAGGACACCTACGCGGACGCCGAGGCGGTGCTTCACGAGGCGCTCCAGATTCAGGCCCACCTGGCGGCCCAGGATGACGCGCTGAATTCGATCCTGGCCGCCAACAAGGCCTGAATCAACTCGACCAGATCGCCCGCCTGGTCTGATCTGGGAACATCGGACCCGGCCGGAGAAGGTGCGCGTCATGAGGAGGGAGAGTCGGTGTCTGGTCGGGCGATCCTGGTCACCGGCGGGTCGCGTGGGATCGGACGCGCGACCGCCCTCGCCTTCGCCGCGGTCGGCGATCGGGTGGCGGTCAATCACCGCGACTCGGCACGGGCGGCCGAGGAGTTGGTGCGGTCGCTGCCCGGCTCACAGCATGTCGCGATCCAGGCCGATCTGGCGGATCCCGAGGCGGCCAAAGAGCTGGTCGAGGCCACCGTGGCGGCGCTGGGAGGGCTGGACGTGCTGGTCAACAACGCCGGGATCAGCCTGCTCCACGACATAACCGTGGACGACTTTTCGAGCTGGCGGCGGGCTTGGGACCAGACCCTGGCGGTCAACCTCAGCGGCCCCGCCTTCGTCACCTACTGGGCGGTGCAGCAGATGCTGGGCCGGGGCGGCCGGATCATCAACATCAGCTCGCGGGGAGCCTTCCGGGGGGAGCCGGAGCAGCCCGCCTACGGCGCCAGCAAGGCCGGCCTCAACGCCTTCGGCCAGTCGCTGGCGCGAGCGCTCGGGGCGCACGGGATCGGGGTCATGACCATCGCCCCGGGATGGGTAGCGACCGACATGTCCAACCTGGAGTTGAAGCGCCCGCGCGGGAACGAGATCCTCACCCAAAGCCCCTTCGGGCGGATGGCCCGCCCCGAGGAGGTCGCCGCCGCGGCCGTCTTCTTCGCCTCCCCGGAGGCGGAGTTCACCAGCGGGGCGGTCCTGGACGTGAACGGAGCCTCCTACCTGCGCACCTGACCCCTCCCCGCCCGACGTCCGGACCGGGACGAGATAACCTCAGTCGGCACGACGGACCACCCGGTCGCCGCCGCGGCGAGCCGCTTGCGATTCCCCGTCCGCTCCGCCTTGGGGTGTTCCCGGAGTCCCAGCCCGGGGTGGGGAGGGGCAGCCGTCGCCCACAGAAGGTCAAGCCGGGGCGTCGCCCGGCTGGCCCGCGGGGTAGACCCCGAAGACGCGCAGTTCGGCGGTAGCCGTCCCCAACTCGGCTAACAGCTGGTCCAGGCGGGCTTGGTCGCTAAGCTCCCCGTCCACGTAGAAACGGTAGTTGAAGGGCTGTTCGGGAACCGGCCTGGAGTCGAGCCGGGTCAGATTGACCTCGCCCCTGGCGAAGACCTGGAGAACCTGGGCCAGGCCGCCCGGGCGATGCTCGGCGACCAAACCCAGGGCCAACTTGAGCGCACCTTGCACAGGGATCGGCTGGGGGCCGCGGCGCACCACCAAGAAACGGGTCCGGTTGCTGGGCTGATCGGCGATGTCCTCGGCCACGATCAGGAGCCGGTAGCGTTCGGCAGCCGCCCGGCTGGCGATGGCGCCGTCGCCCTCGGCAGCGCCCTGAGCGATCTCGCGGGCGGCTCCGGCAGTGTCGTGGACCGGAACCGGGACGATCTGGTGGGACTCCAGCCAGCCGGCGCACTGGGCCAGCGCCTGGGGGTGAGAGAGGGCGCGCCGGACCGGGCCCTCTCCGCGGCTCAGCAGGTGATGCCGGATCGGGCTGACCCGCTCCTTCACGACCACCAGGTCGGGATGGGCCCAGAGCAGGTCGGAGACCTCCTGAACCACCCCGGCGATGCTGTTCTCGACCGGAAGTACGGCCGCCGCGGCGGTGCCGTCTCGAACCGCGAGGAAGACTCCGGCAAAGGTCGAGCGACCCACGGTTGGGAGGCCGGGGAAGAGCAGTTGGGCGGCCTCGTCCGAGTGGGCTCCGGGCTCCCCCTGGTAGGCGATCGGCAGGTGTGGGCCAGCTGCCCGGCCGGCGAGGGTGCCAGCGCTCGACGCGATCAGTCCTCCTCCGGCTGGTTGACGGCCACGACGGCTCCCCGGGAAGCGCTGCCCACCAGATGGGCGTAACGGGCGAAGGCGCTGGTTCCGCTCAGGGCCGGCCGGGGGGACCAGGCCCGAGCCCGCCGATCCCATTCGTCGGCGGGCACCGCGGCCGAGATCGACCTTGCCTCCACGTCGATGGTGACCGGGTCGCCATCGATCAGAAACGCGATCGGACCCCCGACGGCGGCCTCGGGGGCGACGTGGCCGACCATCAAGCCGTGGGTCGCCCCGCTGAAGCGGCCGTCGGTGATCAGACCGACCGAGTCGCCCAGCCCCTGGCCCACCAGGGCGGCGGTAACCCCCAGCATCTCCCGCATCCCGGGACCTCCTCGTGGTCCCTCATAGCGAACCACGACGATGTCCCCGGCGCTGATCCGGCGCGCCTTGACCGCCTCCATGGCCTCCTCCTCCGAGTCGAAGACCCGGGCCGGCCCGGTCTGGAGGCGGCGCTGGTGGCCGGCCACCTTGACCACCCCGCCCTCGGGGGCGAGAGGTCCGTGCAGGATCACCATGCCGCCGGTCGCGCTGAGCGGGCGGTCGAGACTCCTGACCACGTCCTGGGCGGGAAGTTCGGGCGAGGATGCCTCGGCCGCTCCGGCGGCACCGGCCAGGGTCGCCCCGGTGCAGGTTCCCGCCTCTCCACGCAGCAGATTCCCCGCCAGCAGCCGGCGGGCTACCAGGGCCACCCCCCCCGCTCGGGTAAGGTCGACCGCGTTGTAGCGCCCCCCGGGGCGGAGGTCGGCGATCCAGGGGGTCTTCTGGCTGATCTCGTGGAAGTCGTCGATGGGGAGCGAGATGTTGGCGTCCCGGGCGATCGCCATCAGGTGGAGCACGGCGTTGGTCGATCCCCCAGTCGCCATGACTCCCGCCACCGCGTTGTGAAACGAGTCCCCAGTCAGATACGAGCTGGGACGCCTCCCCTGCCGGACCATCTCGGCGACCAGGGCTCCGACCTCCCTCGCCACCTGGGGCTTGGCCGGGTCGGTGGCCGCCACCCCGCCCGACTGGAGGGGAGCGATCCCGAGCAGCTCGACCGCCAAGGCCATGGTATTGGCGGTGAACTGACCGCCGCAGGCCCCGGCGCCGGGGCAGGCGACGTCCTCGAGCTCGCCGAGCTCCTGATCGGTGATCCGGCCCGCCTCCGCGCTCCCTATCGCCTCGAAGACATCGATGATGGTGACGTCGCGGCCCCGGAATCGACCTGGCTGGATGGCTCCTCCATAGAGCAGGCAGCCGGGCAGGTCGAGCCGGGCCAGAGCCATCGCCGCCCCCGGGATCGTCTTGTCGCAGGCGACCAGGGCCACCACTCCGTCGAGCAGGTGGCCGCGGCAGACCAGCTCGATGGAATCGGCGATCAGCTCCCGACTGATCAGGGATGCCTTCATTCCCTGGGTGCCCATCGAGACCCCGTCGCTGATGGCGATAGTGTTGAACTCCAGGGGTGTCGCACCGGCCGCCCGGATGCCCGCCTTGACGTGTTCCGCCAACGCTCGCAGGCCGAGGTTGCAGGGCATGGTCTCGATCCAGGTGTTGGCGACTCCGATCAACGGCCGGGCGAGGTCGGCGTCGGTGAGCCCGGTGCCCTTGAGCATGGCCCGGGCGGCGGCGCGCTCGCGGCCCACGACCAGGCCCCGGCTGGGGAGGGTCGCCTCGTCGCCGGTTGGCTCCATCCGGCCGGTCCTCCCTATTGACGGTCCTGATCTCCCGCTAGAGCGACGCCCCCGCGGCGCCGGCCACTGCGCTGCTTGTTCGCGCCGAGCGCGGCCAAGTGCCAGTCGCACAGCTCGGCGGGAGGATGGCAGGCACCGGTAGACGATGTCAAGGATCGAGGATCGGAGTGCCAGCGCGATTCCCTCCCGGAAAGAGATCGCTAGGGAGGCGTGGAGTAGTCGTTCGGCGCCGGCGGGGGTCTGCGAGCGAAACCGACGCCGGTTCGCCGCCGGAAGAAGATGGGAGCCGACGTCGGCGGGGGGGGCGCTGGCGCGCCCGGAGTTCGTCGGTCGCCCGGACGAGGTTCTCCTCGACGCGGGCGCCCCTGGCCATCGCGCCACCCTCGGTCGCCAAAGTGCTCGCGATCTCAGTCCCCGCGCCCCTGCTGGCAGCGGTGAATAGAGTCTTTCGGCCCGCCAGTCCGGGCTCGATGACATCTCCGGCAAGCCGGTTCTGCGGCCGTCGAGGAAGCAGTCTCCGCTCGGTCAGGATGGCCCGCGCAGCAGGAGGGTGGCCGGGTGCCGCTGGGCCGCCTGGCTGGCGCCCCAGGTCCAGTCGCTGCTTGAATGGCTCCACAGTCGCGGGGCCGCCAGCAGCGCCCCGAATTCATCACAGGAGCTCATTTGAGAGTGCGACAACTCGGATCCCAGGGGCTTCAGGTTTCCGCAATCGGACTCGGCTGCATGCCTATGACCGGTGCCTATGGAGCGGCCGGGGAGGCCGGCTCGATGGCGACCTTGCACCGGGCGATCGATCTCGGGGTGACCTTCCTCGACACCGCGGACATGTACGGCAATGGCGCCAACGAGAGGCTCCTCGGCCGGGTTCTGCGCGAGCGAAGGTCGGAGGTGGTCCTGGCAACCAAGTTCGGCTATCACCTCGGGCCAGCGGGTGAGCGGCTGGGGATTCGCGGCGACGCCGCCTACGTTAGGCAGTGCTGCGACAACTCGCTGGGGCGCCTCGGGGTGGAGCAGATCGACCTCTACTACCAGCATCGAGTCGATCCCCAGACCCCCATCGAGGAGACCGTGGGCACCATGGCCGAGCTGGTCACGGCCGGCAAGGTCCGCTATATCGGTCTCTCCGAGGCAGGTACCCGCACCATCCGACGCGCTCACGCCGTCCACCCGATCTCCGCCCTACAGACTGAGTACTCTCTCTGGAGTCGCGATCCGGAAGAGGAGATCCTGGAGTCCGTGACCGCGATGGGCATCGGATTTGTCGCCTACAGCCCCCTAGGAAGGGGATTCCTCTCCGGCTCCTTTCGAGCTCCCGAGCAGTTTGGGGAGGACGACAGTCGGCGCCGGGGCCCCCGCTTTCAGGGGGAGAACTTTGGTGCCAACCTCGAGGCGACCGATCGCCTCGGGGAGATCGCGGCCGAGAAGGGGATCACTTCGTCGCAACTGGCGCTCGCCTGGCTATTGCACGGTAGCTCCAGCATCGTGCCCATCCCGGGCACCACGAGCGTTCGTCACCTGGATGAGAACGCTCTGGCGGCTGACATCGAACTCTCCGACGCCGACCTGGCGAGGATTGAGGGGGCGTTCCCAAGGGGAACCACCGCGGGTCCGCGCTATGGGGACATGTCCGAGGTGGGACTCTAGGTGGCGAAGGCAGTGGCGGACGCAGCAGTTCACGACCCCCAGCGGGTTCGCCAGCTCTTCCCGTCACTCCAGGACGGCTACGCCTATCTCGATGGTGCAGCCGGGACACAGGTCCCGGAGCCGGTGATCGAGGCCATCGCGAACGCCTACCGCTCCGGGCTCAGCAACACCGACGGCGCCTTCCCCTCCAGTCAGCGCGCCAATCAGATCGTCAGTGAGTGCCGAGAAGCGGTTGCCGACTTGGTGGGTGGAGTCCCCGAGGGGGTCGTCCTCGGACCCAACATGACCACCTTGACCTATCGGCTGGCGAACGTCCTGGCGAGCGAATGGAGCCCCGGCGACGAGATCGTCGTCTCCCGGCTCGACCATGATGCCAACGTGCGTCCATGGATCCAGGCGGCGGCCCGCGTCGGCGCCACTGTGCGGTGGGCAGAAATCGACCCCGATACCACCGAGCTCCCGGTCGAGCAGTACTTCTCGCTGGTGAGCTCGCGGACCAAACTGGTCGCATTCACAGCGGCCAGCAACGTGCTGGGGACTCGGCCTGATGTCGCCGCCATCTCCGCGATCGCGCACGCGGCCGGGGCGCTCACCTATGTCGATGGCGTGCACGCGACGCCCCACGGACCAGTCGACGTGGGCACCTGGGGTGCAGATTTCTACACCACCAGCGCCTACAAATGGTGCGGTCCCCACATCGGCGCAGTAATCGCCGACCCGGCGCTCTTGGCTACGCTCCACCCCGACAAGCTGGCGCCCGCCCCTGACGAGGTGCCGGATAGGTTTCAGACGGGGACGCCTCCGCTTGCGGACTATGCCGGGGTGACCGCCGCGGTCGGGTACTTGGCAGGGCTCAGTCCCGGAAGTAGCGGTACACGACGCCAGCAACTTCTCCGGGCTATGACCGCGGTAGAGACCTACGAGGGCAAGCTCTTCTCGCTCCTACTCGACGGACTCGGCGAGATGAGCCCGGTGACCCTCTACGGCAGGGCCAGCCACCGCGCGCCCACCGCCTTCTTCACGGTGAATTCGCTCCATCCCTGGGAGGTCGCCCAGCGGCTCGCAGAGAGCAAGATCAACGTCTGGAGTGGTGACAATTACGCTTGGGAAGTGACCGGGGCCCTCGGCATCCGAGAGACGGGTTGTGCCGTGCGGGCGAGCCTCGTGCATTACAACGACCACGCCGATGTCGACCGGCTGTTGGAGGCCGTAGCCTCGCTGCTCGCCTAAAGGAGCCGTTCGGCTCCGTCGCCCCGCCCCGGGCAGATCTAGCCGAGACCGCGCTCCCATACCGCGGCCCCACGGATCACACTGAACTTGCCCCGGGCATACCGATTTGGGGCCCCGGTACACGGGTTGGGCAGCTCGGAAGGCGTCCGCTGAGATCCAGTCGGAACCGTACCGTGACTTGACACCCCCTGGGGGGGCCAGCATAATTGGCTCCACTTTGCCGAACGTCGAGCGCGTCCTGCTGATCGTCGAGGACCTCCAGGTCCTAGTACTCCTAATTACCGGAGGGCCGATCAGCTAGCGTCTGCGCGACCTGGCGAGATCACCGGCCCCCCGGAAACCCCGGGGGGCCGGTTTTTTTTACCCCTTCGCAGTAACCCCCGCACCCAACCTCGACTTCCTTAACCCGATCCATCGCCCAACTCCAAGGAGAGAGCCCCGTGACCACCACATCGCCCGCCCCCGACCGGGCCTCCGGCGCGGAACATTTCCCCGACGACATCGAGCTCGACGAGGCCGGCCGCAACTGGGTCACCCGCCAGAGCGCGGCCGACCCAGCCCGACCGCTGCGCAACCTGGCCGCCGATGCGGCGGTGACGGCCGCCATCGGCAACGCCTACGGATCCGACTGAGACGGATCAGCCCAGGACCATGACCGCCACCATCGAGCGCCAGGCGCGGCCCACCCCGGCCGCCGGTCGCGCGCCCGGCAGCACCGGCGCGGAGCTGCTCCTGGCCGCCCTGGTCAAAGAGGGCGTGGAGACCATCTTCGGGATCCCCGGGGGTGCCAACCTGCCCATCTACCAGCACCTGCCTGACTTCCCCATCCGGCACGTCCTGGTCCGGCACGAGCAGGGTGCGGCCCACATGGCCGATGGTTTCGCTCGCGCCAGCGGCAAGGTGGGGGTCTGCGTCGCCACCTCGGGGCCGGGGGCGCTCAACCTGATCACCGGTCTGGCCACCGCCCACTTCGACTCGGTCCCGGTCGTGGCCATTACCGGCCAGGTGGCCGCGGCGAGCATCGGGACCGACGCCTTCCAGGAGTCGGACGTGATCGGCTCGAGCCTCTCGGTGACTAAGCACAGTTACCAGGTGCTCGACGCCGCCGACATCCCGGGAGTTGTCGAGGAGGCGTTCCACATCGCCCGCACCGGTCGGCCCGGGGCGATCCTGATCGACATCCCCAAGGACGTGCAGCAGCAGCGGGTGACCGAGGTCGCCGAGCCGATCCTGCGGCTGCGCCAGCATCGGGCCCCGGGCCGTCCCGATCACGGCCAGCTCGAAAGGGCGGCCCAGTTCCTGGCCGCCGCCGAGCGGCCGGTGATCCTGGCCGGCCGGGGAGTCGACATCGCGGCTGGCCAGGCGGCCCTCCGGGAGCTGGCGGAGCTGTGCGACGCGCCGGTCGGCACCACTCTGCTGGGCACCGGGGTCTTTCCCAGCAACCATCCCCTGGCGCTCGGCCTGGTCGGGTTCATGGGCACCGGTTACTGCAACCGGGCGGTGACCGACTGCGACGTGCTCCTGATGGTGGGCATGCGCGCCGACGACCGGGTCACCTGCCGCCTGGACGAGTTTGCCCCCCGGGCCGAGCACATCATCCACGTCAACATCGACCCGGCCGAGCTGGGCAAAACGGTCAAGGCAGATTGCCAGATCGTGGGCGACGCGCGGGCCACCCTGGAAGGGCTGGTCGGGCAGCTCGCCCCCAGGCCCCGTCCCGGCTGGCGCTTCCAGATCGAGTCCTGGAAGCGCCAGCATCCCCTCCGCCACCCTCAGAACGGGCTCCTCCAGCCCCAAGAGGTGCTCGCCGCCTGCTACGCGCGGCTCGGACCGGACGACGTCACCGTCGCCGACGTTGGGCTGAACCAGATCTGGGCGGCAGTCGCCTGGCGGGGCGACCGCCCCGGCAAGTTCCTCAACTCAGGCGGCCAGGGGACGATGGGGTTCGCCCTCCCGGCGGCCATCGGCGCCCAGGCGGCCGATCCCGACCGGATCGTGCTCAGTGTCAGCGGGGAAGGTGGCTTCGTGATGACCCTTCAGGAACTGGCGACCGCCGCCGAGGCTCATCTCCCGGTCAAGGCGGTGGTGCTCAACAACCGCCAGCTGGGGATGGTGCGCCAGTTTCAGGACGACTTCTACGGCGGCGTGCGCTCCCAGGTCGACCATCTGCTCACCCCTGATTTCGCCATGCTGGCGAGGGCCTTCGGCTGCTTCGGTGCGGTCGTCCACCAGGCCAGTCAGGTCGGTCCGGCCCTCGACGCGGCGTTTGCCCACCCGGGCCCGGCGGTGGTCGACTTTCAGATCGATCCCGAGGCCAATGTCTACCCGATCGTGCCCCTGGGCAAGGGGCTCAGCGACTTCGTCGAGTGTCCGAGCGACCAGTGACGCCTCCTGCCATCGCGGCCCCCCGGCTGGCTCCGGGCACCGACGGGCTGACCACCACCCGTCACCCGGGAAGGATCCGCCTCATCTCGATCCGGATCGAGGACCGGCGCGGGGTGCTGCAGCGGGTCACCAACCTGCTCGGGCGCCGCGGGTTCGGGATCGAGACCTGTGCGGTCGGCCCCAGCGGCGAGCCCGGAGTGGTCGCGATCAGTCTCCGCATCGATGCCGGCACCCAGGCCCACGACCAGATCGTCAAGCAGCTCAACAAGCTCATCGACGTGGTCAGCGTCGAGGACATCACCGATCCCTCGACCGTCGAGTGGAGCACGGCCCTGATCGATCTCAGCTCCGAAGAGGTGGGGACGACCCTGGCGGAGCTTCCCGAAGGCGTCGGCGGCCAGCTGGTGCGCCGGGTCGGCGAACGGGCGATCGCGGCCATCTCGGGGCCTCCGGGAATGGTCGAGAAGGCTCTGGCAGCGGTCCGGCTCCGGTCCAGCTCGGCGTGGATCTGCAGCGGTCCGCTAGCTCTGGCCACCGCAGGGGCCGGCGGGGCCGGACAGGATTCAGCCCGGGATAGCGGCGAGGGAAGTGAGCCATGAGGATGTACTACGACGCCGACGCCGATCCGACGGCCCTTCAGGGTTCCCGGATCGCGGTGCTCGGCTATGGCAGCCAGGGCCATGCCCACGCCCAGAACCTTCGGGACAGCGGCTACCAGGTGGCAGTCGGCCTGCGGCCGGAGAGCCGGAGCCGGGCCCAGGCCCAGGCAGATGGCTTCGAGGTGAGGAGCGCGGTGGAGGCGGCTCGCGACGCCGACGTGGTCATGGTCCTGATCCCGGATCACGAACAGGCGGCCCTGTTCTCGGAAGGGCTAGCGGAGGCGCTCCGAGAGGGCAGCCTGCTTCTCTTCGCGCACGGCTTCTCGATCCACTACGGCACCGTCCAGCCCCCCCGCCACTGCGATGTCGCCATGGTCGCCCCCAAGGCACCGGGCCACATGGTGCGCTCCTGCTTCAAGGAGGGGATCGGCTGCCCGGCGCTGCTGGCCGTCCACCAGGACCCGACCGGAACCGCCCGGCAGCGCTCCTTGGCCTACGCCCGAGGACTGGGAGCGACCCGGGCCGGGGTGCTCGAGACCACCTTCCGGGAGGAGACCGAGACCGACCTCTTCGGGGAACAGGCGGTGCTCTGCGGCGGGGTCACCGAGCTGGTCAAGGCCGGCTTCGAGACGCTCACCGAAGCCGGCTACCAACCGGAGCTCGCCTACTTCGAGTGCCTGCACGAACTCAAGCTGATCGTCGACCTGATGTACCAGGGCGGGCTCTCGCTGATGCGCTACAGCGTCAGTGACACCGCCGAGTTCGGCGACTACTCGAGCGGCCAGGTGGTGATCGACCAGCATGTCCGTCAGCGGATGCGCGAGATCCTGGGCCGGATCCAGGACGGCAGCTTCGCCGAGAGCTGGATCGACGAGAATCGCAGCGGCCGCAAGGGGTTCCTCGCCCGGCGCGCCCGGGAGGCGGACCAGCCGATCGAGGAGATCGGCCGCGAGCTGCGCTCGCACATGCCCTGGATCCACCCGGTCGCGGAGCTTCCCAGCGAGGCGGCCCCGCCGGTGCCGGCCACGGCGGGAAGCTCGGAGAGGAGACCGTGAACACCGGGGAGGGTTCAGTAGCGGCTCCGGTACGGGCAGCCGGACCTGATCTGGTCCAGTTCTTCGACACGACCCTGCGCGACGGCGAGCAGTGCCCGGGAGCCACCCTGCACCACGCTGACAAGCTCTTGATCGCCCACCAGCTGCGCCGGCTCAACGTGGACGTGATCGAGGCCGGCTTCCCAGCCTCGTCGCCGGGTGACTTCGCCTCCGTGCAGCAGATCGCCCGCGAGGTGGAGGGCCCGGCGGTGACCGGACTGGCCCGAACCAAGCGGGGCGACATCGACGCCGTGCATCAGGCGGTGCGCGACGCGCCCCGCCATCTGATCCATGTCTTCATGAGCGTCTCCGACATCCACATCACCCACAAGCTGGGGCTCGACCGGGCCACCGTGCTGAGCCAGACCGGAGCGGCGATCGCCTACGCCCGCTCGCTCTGCGACGACGTCCAGTTCTCCCCCGAGGACGCGGGGCGGGCGGATCTCGACTACCTCTGCACCGTGGTCCAAGTCGCCGTCGATGCCGGAGCCAATGTGATCAATCTCCCCGACACGACCGGCTACTGCCTGCCCGAAGAGTTCCAGAACCTGGTGGCGACGGTGCGGCGCGAGGTCCGCGGGATGGACCGGGTGCTGATCAGCGTCCACTGCCACGATGACCTGGGGCTGGCCACCGCCAACTCCCTGGCCGGGATCGCCGCCGGAGCTCGTCGGGTCGAGGGCTGCATCAACGGCATCGGCGAGCGGGCCGGCAACGCGTCCCTGGAGGAGGTTGTGATGGCGCTCCGGGTGCGCCGCCCGGTGCTCCAGCTGGCCGACAACCTGAGGGCCACCGAGCTGGTACCGACCAGCCGGATGGTCGCCGAGCTGACCGGGATGGTGGTCCCCGCCAACAAGCCGGTGGTCGGCGCCAACGCCTTCGCCCACGCCTCCGGGGTTCACCAGCACGGCGTGCTCCGCGACCGCCGTACCTACGAAATCATCGCCGCCGAGGACGTCGGCGCGGGCGCGTCCAGGATCGTGCTCACCGCGCGCTCCGGCCGCCACGCCTTGCGGCATCGACTCGACCTGATCGGCGTGGAGCTTCCCCCGGAGTCGTTCCAGGCGGTCTGGACCCGCTTCCTGGAGGTCGCCGACTCCTCCAAAGAGGTCGAGGACGAGACCCTGACCCGGATCGTGGGTGAGGTGTCGGGGAATCGGACGGCCCTGCCCACGGTCCCGGGATGATGGCGGAGCCGAATCCGGTCCGGCTGGCGGTGCTGGCCGGCGATGGCGTCGGTCCCGAGGTGACCCGGTCGGCGATCCTCGTCCTGGAGACGGTTCTGGGCTCGGTCGGCCGGAGCCTTGAGACCAACCCCCACCTGATCGGCGGGGCGGCTCTGGACGCCACCGGCGACCCGCTGCCAGAAGCCAGCCTGGAGGCGGCCCTAGGGGCGGATGCCGTCCTCCTGGGGGCGGTCGGCGGCCCCGGGTGGGACCAGGCCAAGGTCCGCCCCGAGGCGGGGCTGCTCCGACTCCGCTCCCGGCTCGGGGCATTCGCCAACCTCCGCCCGGTCAAGGTCTGGCCCGGACTGGAACGGTTCAGCCCGCTCCGCGAGGAGGTGCTGCTGGGGGCGGACCTGCTCTTCGTCCGCGAGCTCACCGGAGGGATCTACTTCGGGCGGCCGACCGGGGTCTCCGGCCATGCCCCCAAGCGCCACGCGGTCGACACCAGCGAGTACAGCGAGGCCGAGGTGCGGCGGACCGCCGAGGTGGCTTTCCGGTCAGCCGGGCAGCGCCGTGGCAAGGTCAGCTCGGTGGACAAGGCCAACGTCCTGGCCACCTCCCGACTCTGGCGCGAGGTGGTGACCGAGGTCGGCCAGCGGTTCCCGGAGGTTACCCTCGAGCACTGCCTGGTGGACAGCTTCGCGCTCCGGGTGTTGCAGCAGCCCAAGGCCTACGACGTGGTCCTGACCGAGAACTTGTTCGGCGACATCCTCACCGACGAGGCGGCCGCGCTCACCGGTTCCCTGGGCGTGCTCCCCTCCGCCAGCGGCGGCGGCGAGGGCCCTTGGCTGTACGAGCCGGTGCACGGGTCGGCGCCTGACATCGCCGGCCAGGGCATCGCCAACCCGCTGGGCGCGATCGCCACGGTGGCGCTTCTGCTCCGGCTCTCGCTCAAGCTGGAGGAGCAGGCGCTGGCGGTGGAGCGAGCCATCGGATCGGTGATCGCCCAGGGCCGGCTGACTCCCGACCTGGGCGGGACCGAGAGCACCGAGTCACTCACCCAGGCGGTGCTGGAGCGGCTTCCGCTCGGGGCCGCGGCATGAGCTCGCCCGTCGAAAGGGCTGAGCCGAGTCGGATCGCCCTCTACGACACCACCCTGCGCGACGGCATGCAGGGATTCGGGCTCCAGCTCAGCATCGAGCAGAAGCTCAAGCTTGCCCGCCGCCTCGACGAGCTGGGGGTCGACTACGTCGAGGCGGGCTGGCCCGGGGCCAATCCCCGCGACACCCAGGTCTTCGAACGGCTGGCCAAGGCGCCTTTGCGGCGCGCTCGCCTGGCCGCCTTCGGATCCACCCGCCGCCCGGGGGTGGCGGCCGCGAGCGACCCCGGACTGGCCCTCACCGTGGGCTCCGGGGCGCCGGTGGTCACTCTGGTCGGAAAGTCCTCCCGCTGGCAGGTCGAGGCGGTCCTGGGGACCACCCCGGAGGAGAACCTGGAGATGGTCGCGGACACGGTCGCCTATGCCGCCGCCCAGGGACGGGAGGTGGTCTTCGACGCCGAGCACTTCTTCGACGGATTCGCCCAGGACCCGGGCTATGCCACGGCTGTGGTCCTGGCCGCCGCCGCCGCCGGCGCCCGTTGGGTCGTCCTCTGTGACACCAACGGGGGCCAGCTCCCGGGCCCGGTCGGAAGGATCACCGAGGCGATCGCCAGCCGGCTCGAGGTCGGTCTCGGGATCCACTGCCACAACGACGCCGGCGTCGCCGTGGCCAACTCCTTGGCGGCGGTCGACGCGGGGGCGAGCATGGTCCAGGGCACCCTCAACGGAAGTGGCGAGCGGTGCGGCAACGCGGATCTCCTGGTTATCGCGGCCAACCTCCAGCTCAAGTTGGGCCGACCGGTCCTCGACCCGCACCAGCTCGGGGAGCTGGTCGCCGTCTCCCGGCTCTTCGACGCCCTGGTCAACCGGGCGCCCGACCCGCAGCGAGCCTACGTGGGGCCGGCCGCATTCCTGCACAAGGGCGGCCTGCACGCCCAGGCCGTGGCCCGCGACGAGCGCGCCTATCAGCACATCGATCCGGCCCTGGTCGGGAACGAGTCGCGGACCGTGGTCTCGGACCAGAGCGGACGGAGCAACGTGGCTAGCAAGCTCCACCAGCTCGGCCTTACCGGACTGGACCGCGACGCCCGGGGCTCGATCGTGGACCGCCTGAAGCAGCTGGAGACCGCCGGATGGGCGTTCGAGGACGCCGATGCCTCCTTCGAGCTGCTGGTGACCCGGGGCACCTCGGGCGATGTCCCCCCGTTTGCGCTTCAGGAGTCGCTGGTGGTGGCGCACGAGACCTCGAGCCCCCGGGCGGAGGAGCCCTCCCAGAGCGTCCAGGCCAGCGTCAAGGTGACCGTCGCGGGGACGCTGGTGCACACCGCCGCCGAGGCGGCGGGGCCGGTCGAGGCGCTCGACCTGGCGCTGCGCCGGGCCCTGGCACCCCACTTCCCCAGTCTGGCCTCGGTGCGGCTATTGGACTACCGGGTCCGGGTCATCGACGGCGACCAGGGCACCGGCGCCACGGTGCGGGTTGGGATCGATTCCAGTGACGGGGAGCAGGTCTGGTCCACGGTGGGGTGCTCCGCCAACATCCTCCAGGCGTCGGCTCTGGCATTGGTGGACAGCTATGAGTGGGCCGCCCGCCACGCCGCGTCGCTGGTCTGCCTCTCGCCAACCGGGTGAGAATGTCAAGGAAGCTTGGGAGATGGAGATGGATGCGGACGAGCAAATCGAGAGTCCGGTGAGGTACCCCGGTGGGGACGGCCCCAAGACCGCCTATCGCAAGATCTGGGAGTCCCACCTGGTCAGCCAGGAGTCGGCCTCCCGAGCCCTGCTCTACATCGACCTCCATCTGGTCCACGAGGTCACCTCGCCGCAGGCGTTCTCGGGACTGCGGGAAGCCCGACGAAGCGTGCGCCGCCCCGACCTCACTCTGGCGGTGATGGACCACACGGTGCCCACCTGGGAGCGGAGCCGACCGACTCCGGACCCGGTCGCCGCCGAGCAGTTGCGCCAGCTCGGCGAGAACTGCGTCGCGGCGGGCATTCCGCTCCTCGACATGCACCACCGGCGCCAGGGCATCGTCCACGTGATCGGGCCAGAGCTAGGCCTGACTCAGCCGGGAATGACGATTGTCTGTGGTGACTCCCACACCTCGACTCACGGGGCCTTCGGAGCCCTCGCCTTCGGCATCGGCACCTCCGAGGTGGAGCAGGTGCTGGCGACCCAGTGCCTCTGGCAGGCGCCCGCCGAGACCCTGGAGATCAGGGTGGATGGCGAGCTACCTGTCGGGGTGACCGCCAAGGACATGGCTCTGGCGATCATCGGCAAGGTCGGCGTCGCTGGGGCCCAGGGCACCATGGTCGAGTATCGGGGCAGTGCGATCCGAGCCCTGTCGATGGAGGGCCGGCTGACGGTCTGCAACCTGACCATCGAAGCCGGCGCTCGGGGTGGCCTGGTCTCGGCTGACGAGACCACCGTTCGCTACCTGGAGGGCCGGCCGGCATCCCCGAAAGGGGGGGAATTCGACCGCGCCGCCGAGACGTGGCTCAGCCTCGCCACCGACGACGGAGCGGCTTTCGACCGGACCGTGGTGTTGGACGCCGCCCAGCTGGTCCCACACGTGACCTGGGGAACCAATCCCGCGATGGTCGCCGAGGTGACTGGCCGGGTACCGCGGCTGGGCGACTTGGGCACCGAGGCGGAGCGGCAGCAGACCGCCCGCGCCCTCGAGTACATGGGGCTGACCGAGGGAACCGCGATCGAGGATATCTGGATCGACCGGGTGTTCATCGGCTCCTGCACCAACAGTCGGCTGGAAGACCTGCGCGCCGCGGCGGCTATCGCGCGGGGCGGCCGGGTCCACCCCAAGGTGCGGGCCATGGTGGTGCCGGGTTCGCAGTCAGTGAAGCGGGCGGCGGAGGCGGAGGGTCTGGATCGGGTCTTCACCGACGCAGGTTTCGAGTGGCGGGAGGCGGGCTGCTCGATGTGCCTGGGGATGAACCCCGACGTGCTCGCTCCCGGCGAACGCTGCGCCTCGACCTCGAATCGCAACTTCGAAGGGCGCCAGGGGGCGGGCGGCCGGACCCACTTGGTCAGCCCGTCAATGGCTGCGGCAGCGGCCCTGCACGGCCACTTCGTCGACGTCCGGAAGCTGGAGCCGGCCCTGGCAGGCGCGGTCGGATAGGACGGATATGGAAGCCTTCACCACCCACGAGGGACTCTGCGCCACGCTGAGCCGGGACGACGTCGACACCGACCAGATCATTCCCAAGCAGTTCTTGAAGCGGACCGATCGCGGCGACTACGGGGATGCCGGTTTCTTCGCCTGGCGCTACGACGACGCCGGGCACCCGCGCCCCGACTTCGAGCTCAACGATCCAGTCTTCCAGGGCGCCAGCATTCTCATCACAGGGCGCAATTTCGGCTGCGGCTCGTCCCGGGAACACGCCGTCTGGGCGCTCCTGGGAATGGGTTTCCGGGCCGTGATCGCGCCCTCATTCGCGGACATTTTCACCGTCAATTCGCTGCAGAACGGATTGCTCCCGGTGGAGCTGCCCGCCCTCCTCGTGGCCCAACTAAGTGCCCGCGCCAAGAGCCCGGGCGGCCACCGGCTAACTGTCGATCTGCCAGCCCAGCAGGTGCGGGACGGCAGCGGCCTGAGCGCCGACTTCGTGGTCGATCCGTTCTGGAAGAAGTGCCTTCTCAGCGGGCGCGATCCCATCGCCATGGCCCTAAGTCAGGAGGAAGCGATCGCCGAGTTTGAGGGGTCCCGGCCCGACTGGCGTCCGGTGACCACCGGCGAAGGGCTCTTTTCGTGATTGCCGGGACGGGCGCCCCGGGCTGATCCATTCGCCTGCTGGGTAGGAATTTGGGCCTGGAGTGGTCTCCTGGGCTGGTGGCGCGAATGGCGGATTTCAGGCTCAAGTGAGGCGACGTCGGCGGCGACGATCGCACCCCCGGCGTCGGCGGGGTCTGCGGAGGCCGGCCAGGCCGGTAGTGCCAGGCGTGCGCGCAGCCGAGCCCTGATCTCTCCCGGGATGGCAAGCGCGCCACTCGCCGATCTCTGGGGACCCTAGCCGAGATCAGCCAGCCGGGGTCGGGGATTTGGGGGTCGGCATCGCCCCTTCAGGGCGAAAGAGAGCCATTCTCCACCGCCATGGGCTGACCGGGTTAAGGAACGGTTCGAGCTCGGCTGCGACTTCCAGCCCAACCAGCGACACGATCTACCCACCTCGCCGGAGCGAGCCCATTGGCTTGGCCCGAGACCAACTCGCTTGCGCTTGTCTGGTCCCCGGTGGGCGCCGTCCGAGAAATATGATAGCCCTTTCTGGACGGGCTGCAATCGCAGTAGGAGGGTCGCAATGGCCACGACACGGCAAGGGGGACCGGTCGCCCGCCTCGAGACAGGGGTGCAAGAGCGGCTGATCGCGGGGGTGCCGGGCCAGCGGGTACTCGGTATCTGCGTAATTGTCCTGGTCATCGCCGCTTTTTTCATCTTTTTGGCAGCTCGGTCGCAGTTCCACGCGAGCGCGTCAGGCAGCTCCCATGCGGGTCTCTGGATCGCCGGGATCGTCCTGGCAGTGGGAGCCGGGTCGGGCCTGCGCGGATTGACTGCAGTGGCCCCGGGCGAGGCGGTGGTGGTGCAGCGCTTCGGTCGCTATGTAGGCACGCTGCGGACTGCAGGGCTGTACTGGATCGTCCCGCAAGCCCAGCGGCGAAGGGTTTCGACCAAGGTGCGCACCTACCGGACGATAGCCCGCAAGGTCAATGACGCGGCCGGCAATCCAATTGAAATAGCCGCGGTCGTACTTTGGCAGGTGGCCGACACAGTGCGAGCCGTCTACCGCACGGAGGACCTGGCGGAGTTCGTCGCAGCCCAGAGCGAGGCGGCGGTCCGTGAGGTGGCGGCTCGCTTCCCCTACTACGACCCGTTGGGCACCAAGGCCTCCCTCTGCAGCAGTGTCGACGAGATAACGGATCAGCTCACGGGCGAGGTCTCGGCCAGGGTCGAATCCGCGGGGCTGGACATTGTTAGCGTCAGCATCGTCGAGCTCGCCTACGCGCCTGAGATTGCGCAGGCGATGCTCCGCCACCAGCAGGCCGGCGCAATCGTGGCAGCTCGTAAACACATCGTCGAGGGAGCGGTCGGCATGGTCGAGCTGGCACTTGCCCGGCTGGAGTCGGAGAACGTTGTCGACCTGGACTCGGAGCGAAAGGCGGCGATGGTCAGCAACTTGATGGTGGTGCTTTGCAGCGACCACCCAACTCAGCCGATCGTCAACGCGGGCTCGCTCTATTAGTGATCGCGAGTAGGTGATGATTCCATGACCGAACGTAAGACCGTACTTCTTCGCCTCGATCCAGCGGTACACGATGCCCTGACGCGCTGGGCCGGCGACGAGCTGCTCAGTACCAATGCTCAGATCGAGCGTCTCTTGAGGCGTTCTCTCTCCGAGGCAGGGCGGCTGCCGTCAAACGTCACCGCCATGCGGCCTAGGGGACGACCTCGCAAGCTGGACGCCCGCGACCGCGGGCGCTTGGGCGCAGGCGCCACAGAGGACACGGGCCCGGTCCGCGACTCCACGCCGGTGGGCGCTAAGGCGGATCAAGGCAGGTGCGCCTAGATGGTCATGAGCTCCGGTCGCCGGGACGCCGAGGAGAGTGATCTGCACTGACTTGTGGGCGCGCGGTTGACTGCATCTGCGCGACTGGCACCTCGCAGAGCACGCGCTGAACGCCCAAAGCTCAAGGATGCGCTGTGAAGTGCCGAGCCGATGGTTGACTCGGAACTCAGCCGCTGCCGAGGGAAACTTGCTGATCGGGTTTGACCATCTCCACAAGCAGCGGCCAAATCCTCGAAAAAGCTCACGACCGCGTGCGACGTGACTTCTAAGGAGCTGGGCGTTCCCGATACCAAGCGATCTGCCGCGGTGTCTTCCCCTCGGTCCCTGTCAGCCCCCGCAAGCGATACCGGCGGTCGGGTTGGCTGACGGCTTCTGCCGCGGCGCGGACATCACCGCCTCGGCGACCCCCGACGCGACAGGAAGAATCCGATGAGCACAGCCGCCACCACGATGCCGATGATGATCTGGACGATGTGAGTGCCAGAACCACCCAAGATGCCTGCCACTATGGGTGCGGCTCGCGAAGCTAAGGGCATGAGTTGCGCCTGCCGCCCGTGACGAGGATTACCTTCAAGCTCGGTGATGCCCTAGGGAGACGCATCTCGGCACCCGCCTTCTCAGCTTCGCCTGAGGGTGATCTTCCAGGAGCCGCCCCCGTCTCATGGCACCACCGAGCCCAATGCCGAGGCTGAAGTCGCGGGAAAGTCTAAGCGTCGTCTCGGCCATGATCAGCTCCTCCCGCAAGGTCAATCC
>Ga0307372_10001515_pt1 | contig 40425 bp, 36 predicted proteins | sample OX1MG_FD_202533 | JGI IMG/M metagenome (GOLD analysis project Ga0307372, IMG submission 202533) | Soil microbial communities from Risofladan, Vaasa, Finland - OX-1 | ecosystem: Environmental > Terrestrial > Soil > Coastal area > Acid sulfate soil | place: Finland: Risofladan, Vaasa | collected...
GGGCGACCCCCTCGAACGACCCCGGCGCGACGGCACCGGGGCGCGCGACGTGGCCCAAGAGATGCTCAGCCGGTGCGGGTTCTTCGACGTCGTGGCGAGCAAGCGCCCCGTCGCCGGCGTGGACGTTGCCTTCACCGGGCGCGACCGCACCGGAGGACAGTGGCTCTTCGACTTCGCCGGTGCATTCAGTACCTCCAACACCGGCCTGCGGCGCGCCGACACCCTGTGGAAGGCGCTCGGCAAAGCCTCTGTCATCCACGCCGCGTGGCCCGAGGTCCCCTTCGTGCTCCTCACCACCGCAGCCCCGGTGCGGGGCAGTGCCGGGGAACGGGCGTGGCGATCACTCGGCGACGCGGCGCCGGCGGGCGGGATCGGGGCCGTCTACGACGTGGTCGAGCTCGGCTCATCAGAAGACGAGGCCCGCCTGTCGCGCTATGCGTCGCTCGGCCTCGACACTGTGATGGCCGCGCCAGACCAACGGCGCGTCGAGACGGGGATGAAGAGCCGGCGCGGCGCGACCCGTGCCCGATGACCGCACGACGGTCACCGAGCTCGCCACCGCGCTCGGCACTCTGGGCCTCGGCGACCTTGCCGCCACACTGGCGCGACGACCCGGCCAGCTCGACATAGCCGAAGACATCTGGGTTGAGCTCGACGCCCTGTACGACTCGGGAAGGTTCGACGGCGAATTTGCCACTGCATTTGCCAACGGACGGGCATTCCTCGACGCCGAGGACGCACTCCGGGGACGACGCCCTCGGCTGATCGAATGGACCGGCGGACGTCGCCCGCCCGGTGACGAGGTGGCGCCTGTCGACCTCAGGATCGATCATGTCTACCTGGTCAGCTGCAAGTACCTGTCACGGAATATCGCCAACCCTTCCCCGGCCCGATTGTTCGACGGGCTGCTTGCCACCTCGGGTGATTGGGAGCAGACCGACTGGTACGAAGTGGTCGCCCCCGACGAGCTGCGGGCTTTGTACGACGCTTGCCGGCGCACCACGGGGCTCACCGATCTCGCCGATGACCTCGCCGAATTGGGCACCGAGGATCGCCAGCGCCTCCGGCGCGCGCTTCCGGACCGGACCTATCCCGAGGAAGCGCGCGAGCCCTACCGACGGCTGTGCGCGCAGGTGAGCACGGCGTCCGCGCAACGTTGGCTCGACAACATAGCGCGCCGCGGGGCGGCCGAGAAGATGGTCTGGCGGCTGCTACGCATCGGCAACGCCGCTTACTTCCTCCTCGGTGCCGACCCCCGGAGATCGCTCCGCCTGCGCGTGGCGAGCTCGTGGGACTGGCGCCAAGCTTTTCGTTTCGTGGGCCTCGACATCGTCGCCGCCACGTCGGGCCAGCCCCAGGTGAACTGGACTGTCACCTACGTCGAGCGCGCCACCATGCGGCGGCGGTCGGTCCAGGGCCACGTGGAGGTGCGCTGGAGCCACGGCCGCTTTGCCCAGCCCCCCGAAGCCAAGGTGTATCTCGACACACCGTCAGACGAGCTCCCGGGATACTTCCCGCTCGAACGCGGTGCCGATCAACTCGAGTTGTGGGACTGAGGTTTCAGGCGTCGACCTCGCGACGGCCCTCGAGGGCGCGACCCAGGGTGAGCTCATCGGCGTACTCGAGGTCGCCTCCGACCGGGAGCCCGCTGGCGATGCGGGTGACGCTCAGGCCGAGAGGCTTCAAGAGCCGCGCCAGGTACATGGCGGTGGCCTCGCCCTCGAGGTTCGGATTGGTGCAGAGGATGATCTCGGTGATCGCCTCGTCGTCGAGCCGCCCGAGGAGCTCTTTGACGCGGAGCTGATCCGGCCCCACCCCCTCGATCGGATTGAGGGCACCGTGAAGCACGTGGTAGCGACCGCGGAATTCCTGGGTCTTCTCCACCGCCACAATGTCGCGTGGGTCTTCGACCACGCAGATGATCGTGCCGTCGCGCCGATTGTCGCTACAGATGGCGCAAAGGTCACCCTCGGCGACGTTGAAGCATCGGGGACACAGGGTGATGCGCTCTTTGACCGCCACGATGGCGTCGGCCAGGCGCATGGCGTCCTCGGGTGCCACCTTCAACATGTGAAACGCAATGCGCTGCGCCGACTTCGGCCCGATGCCGGGCAAGCGTCCCAGCTCGTCCACCAAGGCCTGCAACGGGCCGGTGAACATCGCTATACCTCTTGCGCGCCGGGGAAGGCCTGCTTCAGCCGCTCTTCGGGAGTGAGCCCCACCCCGGCGAGCTCGGTCTCAGCAGCCAGCACGGCGGAATCGAGGAGATCGGGGGAATCGTCAATTGCGGGTACGCCAGTCACCGCGGCGCCCGTGGTGTCGACGGATTCGGCCGTCTCGACGGTGGCGGTTGCCTCGACCTCGACGGTCGACGCCGACGGCATCGTCGCGCCTCGAGGTGGGCGGGCCGGGCGCGACGACACCGGGTCGTCGGCGGCCTCATCGTCGACCACGAGCCTGATCGGCACCGCCGTCCCGAAGCGGGTTGCCAGTGCGGCCTCGACCTCGAGGCGAACCTCTTCGCAATAGGAACGGTGAGTCTCGTTGGGCAAGGCGAAGATCGCCGTCGACCCCTCGAAGTCCAGGAACCTTCCCACCCTGAAACGGGCCCTGGCCCGGTTGGGCAGCTGGGCGAGCAGCCCGTCACCCCAGACCTGCACGAGCTGGTCGCGCGAGGGCAGTGTGGCGATCGCACCAGCGGGCTTCACCGGGGCGGCCCCAGTCGGACCTGCGTCGGAGCCCTTCGGCGCGCTGGGTACCTCGGCACCGCCAGGTGCGCGGGACGTGGCGTTTCCCGGGGTGTCGACCCGGGGGATGCCACGACCCGAACCGCTCTGACGTCTCACCGCGCCGAGCGTCCGACGGGCGAGGTCGGGACCGCTCTCTGCACCGGTCGCAGGCGGGCCCCCAGACCCAGAGGCGGCGCCGACAGGGGCGACCGCACCTCCTTCGCCCACCTCCGCCGGGGAAGAGGCCCGGCCTGGGTCCTTCGCATTCTTCGCTGCCGACGCGCCCGCCCGGCTCGGAGCGGGCCCACCCGGCGGCGCCGGTGGAACTTCGAGGGTGCGAGGCGGCGTGGCCGGCACCGCAGGTCCGACTCCCGCCCCGCCTCCCTCGGCCAGAGCCCGTTCGAGGCGTTCGACCCGCTCGAGCAGGGCACTGGTGGAATCATCTGCCTGAGGGTGGGTCAGCTTGATGAGCGAGACCTCGAGGTGCACGCGCTGGTCGGGGATATCACGCATGTCGACCTGGGCTCGTCCCAGCTCTTCGAGGGCGCGTACCAACGCGGGCAGCCCCATGCGCCGGGCGGTGTCCTCCACCCGGCTGCGGTCCGCGCCCGCCAGGCTCACGAGCTCGCTCGCCACGATGGCCAGGAACCCCTGGCGGAGGTACTCGGCAAGATCGGCGGCCAGGCGCTGAGGGTCGCGACCTGCTTCGGAAGCGTGGGCGACGGCGACAAGGGCCCGGGAAGGATCACGCTCGGCCAGGGACTCGGCGAGCTCGGCCAACACCTCGATGTCGTCGTCGACCATCCCTCCCGCCGCGACCTGGTCGAGTGCCGACAGCGCGTCTCGGGCCGATCCCCGTCCCCGGCGCACGGCCGCGTCGAGGGCTTCGTCGGGAAGTGCGAGACCGGTGGCAGTGCGGACCTGGTGGAGCAGGGCCGACAGCGTCTCGGACCCGAGGAGTCGGAACTCGAAGTGTTGGGTGCGGCTCCGGATGGTGGGAAGCACCTTCTGGGCGTCGGTGGTGGCGAGCACGAACACGACGTGTCCGGGTGGCTCCTCGAGCGTCTTCAGCAGCGCGTTGGACGCCGCTGTCGAAAGCATGTGCACCTCGTCGACGATGTAGACCTTCCATCGGCCCGGGGTCCCGAGCGCCGCGTGCGACACCAGGTCACGCATGGCGTCGACTCCGTTGTTCGACGCCGCGTCGAGCTCGTGGACATCGAGGGACGCGCCCCGGGCGATCTCGATACAGGAGTCGCATCGCCCACAGGGCTCGCCGTCCTCGAGCGCCGCGCAGTTCAACGCCTTGGCCAGGATCCGGGCGGTCGAGGTCTTGCCCGTCCCGCGCGGGCCGCTGAACAGGTATGCGTGCCCGACGCGACCGTCGCGCACCGCGTTTCTCAGAGCCAGGCTCACGTGCTCTTGTCCGAGCACCTCTTCGAAGCGCTGCGGACGGAAGCGACGGTACAGAGACTGGTAGGGAGCGGAATCTTTGTCGCCGGCGGCGGCCACGGCCGCAGCCTATCGGGGGGACACGGCGCCTTCGCCCGCCTGGTCAGAGCGGTGTCATGACGTCCTCGGCGCCGACCTGGCGTCGGTGGCGGGCCCCGAGCGGTGCCGGTGTTCGGTGCGACGGCCAGGTTTGCTACGGCACACGACCGGACCCGCTGAGAGCTGCTGCCTTCCGGCCCTGACTCGGTTCACGGGAGACCGTTGCGCAGGACCCGGCCGTCGCACGGAGCACCGGACAATGCACCGCGAGACGATAGCCTCCCTGCTGCTGCGCACCGGCAGCTCCGGAGGAGTGCGAGAGCGGCCGAATCGGCACGACTGGAAATCGTGTGTGGGGAAACTCACCGTGGGTTCAAATCCCACCTCCTCCGCGTGAAGGGCCCGGCGGCGAGGCGGGGGACTCCCCCCCTCCCGTCTGCCCTACCGTCTCTCCATGGCTGGCGACCAACCGACTGAACCGGGACAACGAGTCGATGACCTCGCCGCGATGCATCTCGCGCTGGCCGAGGCCAGGAAGGCCATCGAGCATGGGGACGTGCCCGTCGGTGCCGTGGCCATGGTGGACGGTCGGGTAATCGCCACCCGTCACAACGAGCGCGAGCGAGGGCTTGACCCCACCGCCCATGCCGAGATCCTGGCATTACGCGATGCCGCAGCTTCGCTCGGCACCTGGAGGCTCACCGACGTCACCCTGGTGGTGACCCTCGAGCCCTGTGCCATGTGCGCCGGGGCCCTGGTGGCAGCCCGTCTGGGACGCCTTGTCTTCGGTGCGGTGGACCCCAAGGCCGGGGCGTGTGGATCGCTCTATCAACTGTGTGCCGACCCCCGACTCAACCACGAGTTGCCCGTCCGGGGCGGGGTCCTGGCCGAGGAATGCGGTGTGGTGCTCGAGGAATTCTTCGCAGCTCGGCGCTGAACCGCGATCGGATCAACCTGTGCGGTCACCGAGGCGCGCCAACCAAGGCGGAAGCCGTCCTTCCGCGCTCAAGGTCGCGATGGCAAAGCGCGGGATGTCGGTAAACGAGCGGTAGGCGAGGTACCGGGGTACCCAGCGGGGCCGAAACTTGTTGGTGAAGACGAAGAGCGTCGGAGCCCCGGCGGGATTGAGCGCTCTGATGGTGCGGGGCACTACCGCGTTCCCGTTGGCGACGTCGAGGCGGTCGAGGAGGCTTCGAAACGCCACGAAGTTGAGCGACACCTCGACGATTCCGTTTCTCTTTCCCCATTGGAGGACCTCGAAGATCATCCGTTCGTTTGTTCCGTTCGGCGCCGCTGGAAGGCGGCGCATTGCATCCGCCGACAGCTTTGTGCCACCACAGCACAGCGCGTACCGCTGAAACCCGATCGGAGTTCCCCCGCGGTCCCGGCACAGGGCAACGATGCACGCGGGCTGAGGGACGGTGAACGGCTCCTCGAGTGCGGCCGAGAAGCCCTCCTCGCGTTTTCCGTGCCGCGCACGGACTGTGATTTCGCGCAATGAGGCCATGAGAGAAGCGGGGATGTCGGCCTCGCGGACGACCTCCGTCGTGACGCCGAAGTTGACAGAGCGTTTGACTGCCTGTCGAGCGTTACGCATCCGAGGGTTGTCCAATGTGAAAGTGCCGACGTCCAAAATGGCTTCGTCACCTAGATAGAAGGTTCGAAATCCAAGTCTTTTGTACTGAGCCAATCGGTCTTGGCGGACGAGCATGACCACGGGTCGCACACCGATGTCGTCGGCGCGGGCCAAGAACTGTCGAAGGCACTCGGGAACCTGGTCTGCCAACCCAATGGGGTCGCCCGAACCGAGGGCGACACCAAACAGCGCGCGATAGGCCAGGGCCGCGCCCCGATCCGGCGCGAACACATACTCCTTGTCCTGGCGGACTGCGAAGGGGTCGAGCGTGTCGCCATCGCTCAGGGGGCTCTCGATGAGCCCCCGCACGTGGTCCCGATCAGCCTGTAGTTCCTCGGTGGGACGAGGACGGGCGTCGATGCCTGGCACAGATCGTCGGATGCCCGACCCCCTCCGTCGATTGCCGAAAGACGGAGCATCATATCCCTAGGCAACGGTGTCTGAAGATCACGCCCCGATGGCGACGGGATCGCGTCCACGAACGTCTGATCGACCTTCAGGGTGTCGATGAGAGCCCCCTGATGCGCCTGCACGGCTGGCTCGACATTCGGCATCACTACGTGCTCTGTGATCTCGATGCACATGAGCCGACCCGGAAGCTGATTCTCTGTGAGGCTTGCTCAACGAGTCGCACGATATTGGGCGTAGCGAGCTGCACGGGTGACATGTTCACCCGCATGGCGAAGCGGACGTTGGATACTGCTCTCGCCAATTGGCCATTTGGTGACATGCCTCAGCAAGCACCCGACGACCGAGGTCGACAATGAGGCCGGTCTCCTGTGCAACCTTGATGAATCCACCTGCGGGGAGAATGCCCCGTAGGGAGTGATCCCAACGACAAGGACCTCCACGGCGAGCAAATGACCCGCCCGACAGCTTCGAGACATACCCCGACCTGTAGACGAGGTGGGCCAGGACAAACAGACTCAGGCCAAGAGGACGAGCGCAGCGATCCAGATGTGGGTGAAGGAGTTGATCTGCCCGGGCGCCTGGTGTGGAGGCGGAGCGCTTCGGGGAGCTGGCGGATGGCGACTGTGAACACCACGGCGTACGCGATTCGGAGCCACGCCGCGAACTTCGACAGAGCGACGAGGTATCCAAAGGCCCAGAGCACCGACATGGCTAGGAGTCCGGCTCCCGCGGTGGCGCTGGCCTTGCGAATCGAGTGGTTCGTCTCGGCGCCCCTCGGAGGGCTTTGTCGGGTGGGGATCCGAGGTCGTATCTCGCCACCGACATCGTGCCGGCGCCGAGGGAGGCACTTCTCGGGTCCGTGGGCCGGGTGCGCGTTGTTCTCGTCATGGTCTCTCCGACGGTCGATGGCTTACGTTGTAAGTTAGTGGTATCCTTACAGCGTAAGGAAGTCAAGGGCATCGACGTGGAGGGACGCAGATGGCTCCGACGACTAAACCGGCCACAAAGCCCCGGATCCCCCTGAGCAGGGAGAGGGTGCTGCGTGCTGCTGTTGCCTTCGCCGACGAGAGCGGGATCGCAGCGCTCAGTATGCGCAAGCTCGGCGAAGCCCTCGGGGTCGAGGCCATGTCGCTCTACAACCATGTGGCCAACAAGGATCAGCTCCTCGACGGCATGGTCGACCTGGTCTTCGGCGAGATCGACCTGCCCGCGGGCGGAGCCGACTGGAAGGCGGCCATGTGTGAGCGCGCGCAATCCGCCCGGCAGGCGCTGAGGCGCCATCCATGGGCAATCGCATTGATGTCGACGCGGACCTCACCCGGTCCCTTCACGCTGCGCCACCACGACGCCGTCATCGGGAGCCTGCGTGCGGGTGGCTTCTCGATCCCGATGGCCGCCCACGCGTTTTCCGCCCTCGACAGCTACATCTACGGTTTCGCGCTGCAAGAGTCCACCTTGCCCTTGGGCGACACCGAAGAGGAGACGGTAGAGGTGGCGAGGATGATGCTGGCGGAGGTCCCCGCCGACGAGTATCCCCACCTCACCGAGTTCACCCTCGAGCACGTCCTTCGACCCGGCTATGACTACGGAAATGAGTTCGGGTTCGGGCTGGACCTGATCCTCGACGGCCTCGAGAGAGCCCGCGACTCGACCTGAACGCTGCACCCGGCCCCCACCGGGGGCCTTGGCCTTGTCGCCAGGGAGGCATCGGTCCGCCGCGGGCCATCCCATCTTTTCCGGCGCCGCCCTTGACAACCTTACGTCGTAAGTATACTGTAACTTACAACGTAAGCCCACGAATGGAGACGGCCATGACGACAGCAACGCTCGACCGATCGATGCAACAGACACCGGCCACGTCAGTGACGGCCATGGCCGCTCCGACACCGACCACGAATGCCGTCAGCAAGACCGCAGTCCTTGTCGGACTGTGCTTCGTTGCTGCCACCTTCACCTTCGCCATCGGTAACGCGCTCATCCGCTCGTCCTTTTCGAGCGCGACCGCCCACGACTCCCTCATCGCCGGTGTGTTCCTTCTGGGCTTCTGCGGGCTCGCGGTCGCCGCCAACGGTGCGGCGATGCGGCAAATCCTGGCGTCGCATACACCGATTCGCTCTCGGGCCTACTTCGCCATGAGGGTGACGGAGTGCCTCATACTCCTGGCGGTGGGCATGTACCTCTTGGCAAGCCATGCGCAGTGGAATGCGTACGTGCTTGCGGTCTACGCGATATCTGGTGGCGCAGGGTTCGTCCTGTCGTCTGCCTTGCTGACATCGAGGATCGTGCCGAGGAACCTTTCCATGCTGGGGATCATCGGCTATCCGGTCTTCTTGGTGGGAAGCATCTTGGCCATGTTCAACCTGATCGACATCACTCACGGCGCAGGGATGCTTGCGCTGGTCCCCGGCGGCCTCTTCGAGCTGATCCTCCCGATCTGGCTCTTCACCAAGGGATTCACTTTTCACCAGATCGAGGGCTGATCGAAGCCGCTCAGTCCGAGGTGCCATGTCACCTCTCCGCTGGTCCCCTTGCTTTTCCGTCGTATCCCGTTCCACTCACACCTAATCCAAGGAGTCCTGGTGTCCACGTCCGCCCCCTATCCCTTGCAGCTCGAGCTCCACGCCGCCGTTCTGCCTCACCGCTTGAGCGGGAATCGCTCACCTCTGAACGAAAGAAGATGCCCATGCCCACCGTGACCGGCGTCTGGACCGACGTATACCAGGAGCGCCAAGCCCCTCTGGGCTCAGCTCGTCCGGCTCCTGCCACGGGCCGCGCACCGACCGACGAGATGGGCCTCGATCTGAGGAGCGAAGCCGGTCCGACTCCATCGGTCCTAATGGTCGAGGCAGCCGTCTGATTCAGAGCAGCGCCTAGGACGGCGTAGAGAGTTTCCGCATCGTGCCTGTACGATTGGCGATTCGCGTGCCACAAACCCGCCGCTTCTAGGGGTAGGACAAGAACTAGGACGCAGGGGTTAGGGAAACACGAAAGTCCAGTTGGAGGAGTGCGAGAGTGGACGAATCGGACGGTCTCGAAAACCGTTGTGGTCGCAAGGTCACCGTGGGTTCGAATCCCACCTCCTCCGCCAAATTGACTCCTCTGGCTACGGGGAGAACGACACCGCCTCAGCCGCAGCGAGGAGTTGGGCGCGATCGGACTCGAGAAGGAACCCGGCCGCGATAGCGGTGTCGAGGCTTCGCCCATAGGCCACGAGATAGCCCGCCTTGTCCCCGTAGAGGCGAACCAGGGTGTCGTTGTCGAAGGGCACCGTCATCCCGAACAGGGCACACAGCCTGCTCGCACCCGGCGGTGCCTCTCCGCTGAGCGCCGAGATGGGGACATCGACGGCGGGGGTGCGGACACCGCCGAGAGCGTTGCCGAGCTCGTCTCGGGCCAACTCGGGGGGATCCGACGTCGCCAGACGGAGCGGTGACGCCGTGGCGGGAGCGACGTCGTCGGTGATCCAACGGTTGAGCGCGACCAGCCCGGCCTGCGCCACGAAGTGCTGCGGGCCGTCGTTGACGGCGAAGTCACAGCCCAGGGCTCCGGCAAAACCACCGACCACGTATGCATCCGCGTGGGCGGTGCCGGCCACCTCCCAGGTGCGGATCCGGCCTGTATCGGCCTGGCGCGCCGGCCCGTAGTCGAGCAAGGGCCCGAGATCGGTCTCGGTCTCGAAGATCAAGACGGGCACATCGACATCGTTTCGGATCTTCAGGCTCTTCGGCACATCGTCGCTCGCCATTGCGATCCCGGTGAGAGAAGCTCCGCTCCCGCCGCGGCTGTGGACGAAGAACCCGTCGTAGACCGGCGCAGTCATATGGACAGCGTTGATGTATGTGGTCAAGAAGAAGGCGGACTGTGACTCCCCTATGGCGACGATGCGTTCGGGGCGCAACCCACCGAGCGCCGATCCCAGTCCCCCGGTACGAAGGGTTCGGCCGATCTGCGAGAGGATGTCGAAGGCGAACCGGTCTCCGGGGTGACGAAGCGTTCCATAGCGGTCGGGTCCCGACGCCACCAGCCCGCGTGCCGGGTCCATGCCGGGCACCCCGACGAGGGCGTCTCCTCCGTCGACGCCGGTACGTTGCGCCGACACCCCGACATAGGCGTACCCGTCGGCGACGATCTGTGGGCTCAGGTACGTCCAGTCGGGGCTCGCCTCCGCACCGCTCGAGACGTTGAACCACTCCACCAGCACGGTGCCGTTGCATCGCTCGGGGTCGCGGGGCCGGCGCACGAGGATCCTGGTGCGGAAGTCAGCGCTCTCTGCGACTGTCACCGTCCACTTTCCGTCGGCCCCGAGCGGGCCCGCAGCCGCGTAGGACGAGGCGGTCCCGAAGACGAAGAACTCCTCGCGCACATATCCGTGGGCGGCCAGGTCGATCGGAACCGCCGACACGGGCTCGATGAGACGGCCCGTCGTGATCGGACCTGTGAGGTCGGCCCGGGGCCCGGTGGGCGTGCCCGAGATCACCGGCGTGCGGCGGAGGTTGCCATGATGCTCTGTCTACCGCAGGCCATAGGTTGGTGTCGTGCTGACCGTGTACGGCGTGAGCGTCCTCACCTTCATGATGCTGATGTACGCCCTCGAGAGCCGCGGACGATGGTTCGTGCTCGCCTTCGCTCTCGGGTGTGGGCTGTCGAGCAGCTACGGCTTTGCCAGCGGCGCGTGGCCCTTCGGGGTGATCGAAGCCATCTGGTGCCTGATCGCCATCCATCGCTTCTCCGGCAGGACCCGACGGAGCCTGTCGGGTCCCGACGGCGCCTGAGCTCGAGAGCGGAAGCTCGACTGCTCGCCTCGGAAGGCCCCACGGGGTAGACAGGGAGCAGTGACTTTGGGGGGTACGACCAAGACGGGCGAGACGCCACGCATCGAGCCGAACCTGACGCGCTCACCGTCTCGAACCGACACCACCCAGGCCGCCAGCCTCCCCGAGACCCTCAGCTACCGGATCAAGCGGGTCCTGCTGGGGCCGCCGTTGACGAGCGAGCAGTTGGGTGGTCAGCGTCTGGGCAAGCCGACCGCACTGGCGGTCTTGTCCTCGGACGTGATGTCGTCCTCGGCCTACGCCACCGAGCAGATGTTGCGGACCTTGATCCTCGTGGGAGGGCTGGCCGCCTTCTCATTGATCACCCCGCTCACCGCGGCGATTCTCGCCGTGCTGGCCGTGGTGACGATCTGCTACCGAGACGTCGTCCGTTCCTACCCCAAGGCGGGTGGCTCGTACGTCGTGAGCCGTGACAACTTCGGCCCCAACGTGGCCCAGATCGCCGGGGCCGCCCTCCTGATCAGCTACACCATCACCGTGGCGGTGTCGGTTGCCGCCGGGGCAGACGCCATCGGCTCAGCCGCGCCGGTCCTGAAACACGCCGTGGTGCCGATGTCGATCGGCTTCGTCGTGCTCCTCGCCTTCGGCAACCTGCGCGGCATCCGCGAGGCTGGACGCGTCTTTGCGATCCCCACCTACTTCTTCATCGCCAACATGGTCGTGCTCATCGCGTTGGGGCTCGTGCGGGCCATCGTCGGGAACCTGGGCCACGTGCCCCGACACTCCGGCACCTTGACCCTGGGGCACGCCGGGGGCGGGCTGCTGCTCGGAATCTCGGCCTTCTACATGCTGCGCGCCTTCGCCAACGGGAGCTCAGCCATGACCGGCACCGAGGCCATCTCCAACGCGGTGAGCATCTTCCGAGAGCCTCAGGCCAAGAACGCCCGCACCACGCTCGTGCTCATGAGCAGCATCCTCGGGGCCATGTTCCTGGGCGTGTCGGTGCTCGCGGCGTTGAGCCATCCGGTGCCTTACACCTCGGGTGTCCCCACCGTGCTGTCGGAGATCGGCCGGCTCGTCTACGGGTCGAGCCCCGGAGGCGAGATCCTGTTCTACGCATTGCAGGCGGCCACGGCGTTGATCCTGATCCTGGCCGCCAACACCAGCTTCACCGGCTTCCCCTTCTTGGTGAGCTTCGTGGCCGAGGACTCTTTCCTGCCCCGCAAGTTGACGGTCCGGGGCCATCGGTTGGTGTTCTCCAACGGCATCCTCGTGCTCGCGGCGGCCTCGATCGCGCTCCTCATCGCCACCAAGGCAAGGGTCAATGCGCTGATCCCCATGTACGCCATCGCCGTGTTCACCGGCTTCACCATGGCGGGTGCGGGAATGGCAAAGCACCATTGGACCCATCGAGACACCCACTGGCGCAAGAGCGTCGCCGTCAATGGATTTGCGGCCGCGGTCTGCCTGGTGGTGGTCATCGTGTTCGCCGTGGCCGAGTTCACCCAGGGCGCCTGGGTCGTCGTGGTGGTCATGCCCCTCCTCGTGTACTCGCTCACACGGACGAACCACCAGTACCGCTTGGAAGACGTGGTGCTCGAAGAAGGTGTCGCCGTCGAAGCGTGCGAGGCCAAGATCCTGCGCCGGCACGTCGTGGTGATCCTCATCGACCGGATCGACCTCGCCGCGGCACGGGCCATCCAGTACGCCCGGACCCTGATGCCCGACGACCTTCGGGCCGTGCACTTCAACATCGACAACCAACGGGCCGAAGGTCTCATGGAGCGGTGGCAGCGGGTGGGCCTCACCCGGCTGCCTTTGGACGTGATCGACTGCCCTGACCGTCGCCTGGGGCGCGCCGCGCTCGAGCTCGCCGCCGAGTTGGCCGACGGGGAGACCGAAGTCAGCATCCTGCTGCCCCGACGGTCCTACGGACGAACGTGGCGGAGGATCCTCCACGACCAGACCGCGGACCGCATCGTCGACATCGTGAGCCAGCTGTCGCACGTCAACGCCACCATCGTCCCCTTCCTGGTGGCACCCGGGATCGAGGAGCGCCGGCCACTGACCCTCCCGAGTCGTCGGCAACCCACCCCGACAGCCGCGTCGACCACCGCCGCCGCTGTGGCCGATCGCAGTGCGTTCTCGAGCCTGCCCGGCATCACCCCGATCTCGGAGCTCCGGTGGCGCACCCCGGCGCGCGTGGCGGGTCGGGTCAAGACCCTGCGGGTCCAACCCTGGGGGGACGTCCCCACGCTCGAGTGCGTGTTGTACGACGGGAGCGGCGAGGCCATCACGCTTGTGTTCCTCGGCCGGCGTTCCATCCCGGGTATCAAGAACGGCACCCAGATGGCGGCCGAGGCCATGGTCGGTAAGCACGAGGGCAAGCTGGCCATGATCAATCCCTTCTACGAGCTGCTGTCGGTCCCCGAGCCATCGGGCTCGCACTGACGGGCCGGGCCATGGCACCGCAGGATCGGGCGCTGTCCGCCTGGAGCCGACGCTGGAGCCGACACGGATCCCTGCTGATCTGGCTGGTGGCCGTGGCGGCCCCTGTCGTCGTGGCGACACTGCTTATCCCGGGCCGGGGCCATCTCAGTGCTGCCGACGACGCCCTCGTACTCGTCGTCGTCACCGTGGCCGTGGCGTCGTCGGGCCGGCGCGGCCCGGGCGCGTTGGCCGCAATCGTCTCCGCCGCGTCGTTCGACTTCTTTCTCACCCGGCCCTACGGGTCGTTCCGGATCAGCCGGCAAGCCGACCTCACCACCGAGCTGCTCTTCGTGGTCGTCGGACTTCTCGTCGGCGAGCTGGCGGCGAGGGGCCAGAGGCATCGACGCGCCGCGGCGGAGGGCCGGCTCGACCTGAGCCGGATCCACGACATGGCTGAACGCATCGCCGGGGGTGAGGAGCCCGACTTCGTCTTGATGGCGGTCGCTTCGGAACTGCGCGACCTGCTCGCGCTCCAGGACTGCCGTTTCGTGTGGGACCCCCCGTCGGGCAAGGGAGCATGGATCGACCCCGACGGCACGGTTCGACTCAACCCCCTCAAGTGGCCTACGACGTCGGTGGGACTGCCCACCCGGCAGGTCGAGCTCCCGGTGCGCGGGGCAGGGCGGACACTGGGTACCTTCATTCTCACGCCGACGCCTGCCATGCCGATCTCACATGAGCGTTGCCTGGTCGCCGTGGCGCTGGCCGATCAGCTCGGCTCGGCTCTATCGGCTCGCTCCGACCTGTCCTGAGTCCAGCCCTGTCCTGAGTCCAGCCCTGTCCTGAGTCCAGCCCTGTCCCGAGTCCAGCCGCCTGAATCCGAAGACTCAGACGAGTCAAGGGAGTCAGAAGACGACGAACGACCTCGGGCTCGTGATCGTCCCCGACGGCGTGGTCACCGTCACGGGGCCATTGGTCGCACCCTCGGGGACCACGACCACGATCCGTCCCGGCATGTCCTTCTTGATGCGAGCCGCCACACCATTGAAAGTGACTTCGGTGGCACCGGTGAGCCTGCGACCCAAGATCTGCACCCGTGACCCCACCGAGGCACCCCGGGGTGTGACGGTCACGATGCGCGAGACCTTGGTCACCCCATGGCGGTGCGAGTGGGCTGGGGGGGAGCCCGAGGTCTTGGCGGTCGTCGTCGAGGTGGTCCCTCTGGTCGCCGATCTCGTCGTGGTGGTCTCCCCCGCCGGTTTGGTCCCGGGGGCGGCCGTCGTGGTGGGCAAGCCGCCGACGATGGTCGTCGTCGTACCACCACCCTCGGTCAGCGGCACCTTCGAAGACGGGGCCTTGGCGATGGGCGAAGGTGCGGTCCCGGGTTGGACGGCGCTGGCCGCGATCTTCCAATCGGCGTTGGCCTTGCCCGTGATCTTCAACTCCACGGGAGTGGCTGCTGTCGGCACGTTGAAGACCACACAGCCGGTCGCGGTCTGACCGGCTCCGAGGGAGCTGAACGGCGGGTAGGCGACACAGGCGAAGACTTTGTATTTGGCCGTGCTCTTGCCGATGTGGGCGAGCTTGGAGGAGTCGACGAGCTTCGAATTGGTGTAGATCGCCGCGAACTTGCCCGGGGAGGCCGTCGGGCTGTGCACGGTCAAGACGACCGCCACGAGCTTGTGGCCGAGCGCAGCACCGACCGAGCCAATGGCCACCGGCGCCGGTGACAGCACCTTGTCCAGAGTCACCGTGCCGTCCATGGCGCTCAAGGTGGCTCCCACCTGGCCCACCGGCGTCGAGGCGGAGCACGCCGAGGCGAGCAGGGCCAGAGCCACCAACACGGGCGCGGCCCGCAATGTGGCACGCGTCCGCCTCGTTGGATGAAACGGCTTGGCCCCCATTAGCGCTCGACCGGTTGGCGCGTGGCCACAGCGGTCCCCGACATCGCCACCCGCACTCACCACACCCCCCACTTGGCGTTCCGAGCATTCTCTCACCCCCGGGACCGTCTTGGAAACCGCTGGTCAGGCGAGGCTTCGACAACCCTGCCCGCATGTGGTGTGCTCGACCCATGGCACGGCGAACGGGTGGGTCACGCTGGGCAATCGCGCTTCTGGTGTTGGCGGTCACCGCCGGGGCGTGCTCGTCTCCCCATGCCACCGGGACCCCGCGCACCACCACCACTGGCGCCCTGGCCCGCGCCGGGGCGCCAGTGCCTTCTCGGGGATGCTCGACGTTCGCCACCGCCTCGACCGCCGCGCCCGCCTCGACCTCCTCGACGAGCGGGGCGTCGGGGGAGATCTCGGGACAGCGCCAGGACATCACCGTCGACGGGGTGGACCGTTGGTTTCTGCTCACGACTCCTCCCACCCGCGCCGGGGCGGGCCCCGTCCCCCTCGTCGTCGACCTCCACGGCCTCGCCGAAGGTGCGACGCTGCACGCCGATACGAGCCAGTTCGGCCCCGAGGCCCAGGCCAACGGGTTCATCGCGGTGCTCCCCGAAGGCACGGGATCCCCGGTCTCGTGGGACATCGCCCCGTCGACGAAGGCGCACCCCAACCACGACATCGACTTCATGAAGGCCATGCTCGGTGCTGTCGAAGCGCAGCAGTGCGTCGACACGTCTCGGGTCTATGCCGACGGGTTCTCCGACGGCGCGCTCTTCACGTCCCTGCTCGCGTGCACCATGGCCAATCGCTTCGCCGCCTTCGCGGCGGTGGCCGGCATCGTCATGCCGTCGCCGTGTGACCCTGGGCGCAAGGTGCCCATCCTGGCCTTCCACGGCACGGCAGATCCCATCTTGTACTTCAACGGGGGCATCGGCACCGCCGTGCTCAACCACGCGCTGGGATCGGGACCGGCCCCCACCACGACCACCGCTCCACCCACCGAGCTCAACGGCAAGGGATATCCGGCCAACACCAAGGCCTGGGCGGCCAAAGACGGCTGCAACCTGACACCCATCGACACCAAGGTTTCTGCGCACGTCATCATGCGGCGCTACCGGTGCCCTTCGGGGGCAGCCGTCGAGTTCTACATCGTCCTGGGGGGCGGCCATGCCTGGCCGGGGAGCAAGGTCAGCGCGGCACTGAAGTCCATCACGGGGCCCTCGACATTCGAGATCAATGCCACCGACATCATCTGGAAGTTCTTCGAACAGCACCGCCTGGCCCAGTGACGTCGGGACCGGCGTCCGGAGACACCGGCGTCAGCGACCCCGCCAATGCGGGGCGCGGCGCTCCGCCGCGGCGACCATCCCCTCGGCCGCGTCGGCGGTGGCGACGACGACGCTTCGCATGGTCTCGCCGAACCGGATGGCGTCGAGAGCGGACAGGTCCTCGGCGCGAGAGGCCACCTCTTTCATGGCCCGCTGGGCCAGAGGGGCCCCCGCCACCAGACGATCCGCCAGGGCGCGGGCCTCATCTATGAGCTCGTCATGGGCCACCACGCGCCAGACGAGCCCCATCTCCCGGGCCCGTTCGGCGTCGACGCGCTCACCGGTCAGCAACAGCTCCATGGCGTCGGCCCAGGCGACCTTTTTAGGCAGGCGGATGGCCCCCACGATGGCGGGGATGCCGAGGCGGACCTCGGGATAGCCGAAGGTGGCCCGGTCACTGGCCAGGACGAAGTCGCACCACGTCACGAGGGTCAGCCCATAGCCGAGGCAATGGCCGTTCACCGCCGCGATGACGGGCTTGTGGATCTCCCAACCGCTCTCGAAGGAATTGAGCGTGGGCTTCTCCCAGAAGGTGCCGGCGAACTCCCCCGTCGACCCTTGGCCGTCGCGCAGGTCCGCACCGGCGCAAAAGGCCCGCCCCGCGCCGGTGACAATGCCCACCCACGCCTCTTCTTCGTCTCTGAAGCGGGCGAACGCGGCGTTGAGGTCGCGGCGCAGCTCTCCGTTCACGGCGTTGAGGGCGTCGGGGCGGTTGTAGGTGATCGTCGCCACGTGCCCGGTGCAGTGGTAGAGAACGGTGTCGCCCATGACGTCAGGACCCGTCCTGGTCGAGCGAGCGCCGGGGATGGCGGCCATCGACATATCCCATGAACGGCGGATAGATGTTGTAACCGAGCAACTCCTGCAACGTCTCGGGCAATTGCGCGGCGACGGCTCGGGGCACCGCCAGGAAGTGGTTCTCCTGGGGACGCAACCACGACGCCACGTATTCGAGGATGACGCCGAGGCGAGCCTGGTCGGTGATGTTCGCTCCCCCGCCGTGCCAGACGCTACCCAGATAGAAGAGCACCGAGCCCGCCGGCATCACCGCCGGCATCGTCGGGGCGTCCGGGTCGGGTGGCTCGAGCCAGCGGTGGCTCCCGGGGATGATGCGCGTGGCTCCGTTGGCCTCGGTGAAGTCGTCGAGGGCCCACATGGTGTTGAACACCACCTCGGGGTGCGGACGGGGAAGGGGGTAGATGGCATCGTCGTGATGGAGGATCTGCGCCCCCTCACCGGGGCCGATCTCGATCCCCGTCGGCGCGCTGAGCTGGCAGTGTCCGAGCACGCGCTCGAGGACCCCGAGGACGAGCGGATGGGTGGCGGGCCCGTCGAAGGCGCGGGTCTTGGCGAACAGGGCGTAGACCCGCTTGGTGTGGGCTCCTTCGAAGGGGTTGCGCCCACCCGGGGTACCCGCCAGCAGGCGTCGCATGTCGCGCCGCGCCGCGCCGACCTCGGAACCGTCCAGCATGTTCTCCACCACTGCGTACCCGTCGTGCTCGAGAGCTGCGACCACGTCATCGACCGAGGTCGTGATGCTGGGCATGCGCCTCAGTCTTCCAGAGGGCCCACGGCCTTTCAGGGGCTCGGTGATCGGCGCCCGGCCGCGTGGGGCAGGACTACTCGGTCGTGGCGCTCTGGGCGCGGGTATCGAGCCAGCGCCGGAACCCCGCTGCGTTGGAGTGGACCCCGTTGAGGGTGTCGAGCTTCTCGCGATGAACCTCGTCGACGTCGGAGATGTCAGTGGCGAAGGCGGCCTCGAGGGCCGCGGCGATGTCTCGCCCGTCGCGCCACGCCTGTTCGGCCACTGCAGCCCACCGCCGCAGGGTCTCCTCCGCCTCGTCGAGGGTGGCGCCGGGTTCGGCCAGGAGGCCGTAGTGGGCGAGGGCCAGGCCGCTGGGCCGGCGGGCCGCGAAGCGGCGGAGCGAGGTGACGGCCAGGTCGAGGTCGAAGTCCGGCGGCGGAGTCGAGGGGCGCAACACTCCGGCGTCGGGCAGTCGGACCCCCACGGCGTCACCGGCGAACAGGACACCGCTCACCGAGTCATGGAGGGCCAGATGGTGCTTGGCGTGCCCCGGCGAGTCCACGGTGGTGAGGACCCGGTCAGGAGACACCCGGATCTCCTCGCCGTCGGCCAACACGTGGATCCTCTCCGGTGGCGTGGCGTCGAGACGGCCGTAGAGCGAGTCGAGGAGCGGACCGTAGACGCGCGAGGCCGAGTCGATGAGTCGCGTGGGATCGGCGAGATGACGGGCCCCTTTCTCGTGGACATAGACCGTGGCGGCGGGAAAGGCCCGGGCCACGTCACCCACACCGCCGGCGTGGTCGAGATGGATGTGGGTCACCGCCACCCCGGCCAGATCACCGGGGCTCACACCGAGCGCGTCGAGCGCGTCGAGCAGGACCCGGACCGAGCTCTGGCTGCCCGTCTCCACGAGGACCGGCGCGTCTCCTTGGACCAGGTAGCCGGCGGTCACCTTCTCCCACCCCCCGAGGAGGGTGTCGATCTCGATGATGCCCGGCGCGATCTCCGTGGCGCTCATGTGCCGACCTCGATCACCACCTTCACGTCGTCGGGCCGTCGTGCCAAGGCGTCCTTCCATTCCTCGAGTGGTACCCGCCTCGTCACAAGCTTCGATATCCACGAACGGTCGGCTTTCATGAGCGCCGCCGCCGCGGCCTGGTAGTGGCGATAGTTGGCGTTCACCGAGCCCACCACCGCCTGGTTCTCGAGGACCATCGACCGGTTGAGCATCGACGCGTCCACCTTCAGGGCGTGGCGCCCCGACGAGACACCGGTGAGACAGGCCACGCCCCCGGCAGCGAGGTGCTCCATGGCGTCGAAGACGAGCGACGCCACGCCGGTGCACTCGATGACGACGTCGGGATGGGGACAAGAGTGCTCGATCCGACCGGTTTGGTAGGTGGCCCCGAGGGCGTGGACGAGGTCGGGCTTGGGGCCGGTCGTGACCTGGTCGAAGACATGGACATCAAGACCGCGCTCCACTCCCATCATCGCCGCGAGCAGACCGATGGGCCCCGCGCCCGTGACGACGACGGTCTGGGGGTCCCAGTGGGCCCGCCCGCCGATGCGGTCGACCTGCTCCCAGGCTTTGGCCACCACGCTGGTGGGCTCCATGAGCACCCCTAAGTTGCCGAGCCCGGGATCGATCTTCACGGCGTATTCGGGATGCAGGCGGTAGCGCTCGGAGCAGTACCCGTCGTGGCTCTTGATGCCGTGCTCGGTGTACTGGCCGTTGTGACAGAAGTCCCACTCGCCCACCGCGCAATTCCCACAGGGGACTGGATCGGGGAGCCGGACGATACCGACGACGAGGTCCCCGGCCGCCACCGATGCCCCCGCCGGCGCCTCGACGACGCGGCCCAGCGACTCATGGCCGAGGACCAGGCGGTCTCGTCCCGGCGGCGCCCACCCGTAGACACCCGACACGATCTCCATGTCGGTCCCGCACACCCCCACCGCCAGTCCCTCGACCAGGACCGTGCCGTCGGACGGAGGTGGTTCGTCGACGTCCTCGAGCCGGGCGGAGCCCGCCGTCAGGGGTTGCACCGTCAGCGCCTTCATCGCGCCCGCCTCCTCTTGGGGGTCGCCGCCGTGGCGTCCGCCGATCGGGCACCGGGGGTGGGCTCGGCGCGCTTGCGTCGGCCGTAGGGGGACCGGGCTCGACGGGGCGAGACGAGCCCGTGCATCGAGGTCGTCCGTCCCGACCACCTGCCGGCGTTGCGGACGAGGTGTTCGTCGGCCACGACCTGATCCTCCATCGCGGGGTGCCCCGACAGGTTGTACGCGGCGTTCACGAGCGAGACGTGCGAGAAGGCCTGGGGGAAGTTCCCCACCAGACGTCGCGCTCGGACATCGTACTCCTCGGCGAGCAATCCCAGGTCGTTGCGCAGCCCGATGAGCCGGTCGAGCATGGCATGGGCGTCGTCATAACGGCCGATCAAGTGTAGGCAGTCGGCCATCCAGAACGAGCACGCCAGAAAGGCACCCTCATGACCGGTGAGCCCGTCCACGGCCCCGGTGTCCTGGGTCTTGTAGCGCAACACGAAGCCGTCCTCGGTGAGACCGCGCTCGATGACCTCCACGGTGGAACGCACCCGCTCGTCACTGGGAGGTAGGAAGCCGACGAGCGGGATCATGAGGAGGCTGGCGTCGAGAGCGTCGGACCCGTAGTACTGGGTGAAGGCACCGACGTCCGCGTTGTACCCCTTGGTGCACACCTCGTCGTGGATGCGGTCGCGCAGCGCACGCCATTGCTCCAGGGGGCCGTCGAGCCCGAAGTCCTCGACGGTGCGAACGGCGCGGTCCACCGCCACCCAGGCCATGACCTTGGAGTGGGTGAAGTGCCGACGCGGGCCGCGCACCTCCCAGATGCCCTCATCGGGCTCCTCCCAGTGCTTGGTCACGAAGTCCACCAGCGCGATCTGGAGGTCCCAGGCCGAGGCGCTGAGCGCGCTCCCGACCCCACAAGCCTCGAAGAGCGCGGAGAGGACCTCGCCGTAGACGTCGAGTTGGAACTGGCCCGACGCGGCGTTGCCCACCCGGACCGGGACCGATCCCTCGTACCCCGGCAACCAGTCGATCTCCCACTCGTTGAGACGGCGCTCCCCGGCGGGGCCGTACATGATCTGGAGCTGGGTGACGTCTCCCGCCGCGGCGCGTAGTAGCCAGTCGCGCCAGGCCAGGGCCTCCTCGTGGAATCCCCCCCGCATGAGCGACTCGAGCGTCAGGGTGGCGTCACGGAGCCAGCAGTAGCGGTAGTCCCAGTTTCGCTCGCCCCCCAGTGTCTCGGGCAGCGACGTGGTGGGGGCGGCCACGATCCCGCCCGTGGGCTGGTAGGTGAGGGCCTTCAAGGTGATGAGCGAGCGCATCACCGGCTCGCGCCACTCCCCTTCGAAGGTGCAGGTGGCGGACCAGTCCTCCCACCACATCTGGGTGTCATGCACCGCGTAGCTGGCGTCGACGGGACGGGGCGCGGGCTCGTGGCTGGGATACCAAGTGAGCACGAAGGGGATGTGCTCCGTCGCCGACAACGTGAAGTCCGCCACCGTCGTCATGTCCTCGCCCCAGGTTTCGATCGGGGTCCACAACGCCAGTGCGTCGGGGCCGGCGACGGCGCACAGCAACCCGTCGGCGCGCCGCACCCAGGGCACCATCGACCCGTAGCCGAAGCGGATGACAAGGTCCATGCGCATGGCCACCTCGCCCCGGACGGCTTCGACCATGCGGACCACCTGGGGGTGGTTCTCGCGGATGGGCATGCAGTCGATCACCTTGGTGATGCCGTCGGCGGTCTCGAATTCGGTCTCGAGAACGAGCGAGTCACCTCGGTAGCGGCGCCGGACCTCGTAGTCATCGGTGACGGGCGCGATGCGCCAGTAGCCGTGTGTGTCGGTGCCGAGCAATTGGGCGAAGCAGGCGTCGGAATCGAACCGGGGCAGACAGAGCCAGTCGATCGACCCGTTGCGACCGACGAGTCCCACCGTGTGGAGGTCCCCGATGATCCCGTAGTCCTCCATCGGCAACGCCACGGGGGCCATTCTTACTCCCCCCTCTGCGGTGGCGGGGAGGCGGGCGGGGGAGGCAGACGGTGGAGGCGAGGCCTACGAGACGCAGCTGCCTGTGCTCACGGTCTGGTTCTTGGCCTGGGCGTGGGCGACATCGGCGCTGACCGCCGGCATGGCGAGCGCGTAGCCGACGTTCGGGTTCGAGGTCGAGCGGGCGAAGACGACGCCGATGACGGTGCCGTCCGCCACGCCCGGGTCGCCCGACGCCACCAGGGGGCCACCGGAGTTGCCCGGTTGGACCACGGCGTCGAGCTGGTAGATCTCGCGCGTCGTCTGCGAGCTCCCGTAGATGTCGAGCCCGACAGCCTCGAAGGCCGCCGCCACGCCGGCCTTGCGGGGGGTGAGGGGGCCTCCCCCGGGATATCCGAGCACGACACCGGTCGTCCCTCGGGCCACCAGGGTGGTGTCGACGGGGAGCACGGCATCGGGGAGCCCGTGGACGCGCAACACGGCGATGTCGAGCCTGGGGTCGAACAGAGCCACCGACGTGGCGTGGCGGCCGGATGAGTCGATGACGAACGGCGCCGCGATCCCCGCCACGACATGCGCGTTGGTGACGACGAGCCCCGGTGCGACCACGAACCCCGATCCTTCTTGGATCACTCCGCATCCTGACCCCGCCACCTGGACCGTCGACCCCTCGGCCCGAAGCACTGCGGCGCGCGCTGACGCGTCGGTGGGCAGCGACACCGGGGCCGCGGTCTGGGGTGGGAGCCCGGTGAAGACGACGGGGAAGCCGTTCTGGGCGAGGAATCGCTCCACCCCCGCGAAGACGGTCGGGATGGGCGGTAGCACGCCGTCGAGGGCCCGGACGATGCGCGACTGCTGCAGCGACCGGTCGAGCGAGGCGAACTGGCTGCCCTGGAGGAGGATCGCCACCACCCACGTGACGATGAGCGCCACGGCCACGGCCACGGCCACACCGAAGACCGAGTCGGCGGACCCGAGGCGCAGGCGCTGGAGGAGTCGCCCCGAACGAGCCCCGAGCAACCGGCCCAGGCCACCGACGATGGTGGCCACGCCGATCAGGACGGCAAGAGCGACGAGTGTCTGGGCGGATCGTCCGTGCACCGCCCTCGCCACCGGCGGTGCCAGCAGCGCACCCAGGACAAGGCCCAACAAGAGGCCCCCGAAGGTGAGCACCTGCATGGCGGCGCCGAGCCGGAGCCCGTGGATACCCGACAGCGCCACGATGACGAGCAACACGTAGTCGACCCAGTTCACTTCCGTAGATCCTCCCCCACAGGCGGGACCCGGCATGCGCACCCCTCCCGGCGACGGTTTAGGGTGACGTCGGGAAACGAGCGGGAGGCAGGTCGTGGCCGAGATCGTCGAATTGCTCGCCGACGTCGTGGGTGCCGCCAACGTCCTCGCCGGCGACGACGTCTCTCCCGACTACGGCCATGACGAGGCCCTCAGCGCCACACCCAGCGTGCCACTGGCCGTTGTCCGGCCGGGGTCCACGGCTGAGGTGGCGGCCGTGCTCAAGCTCGCCGATGAGCTCGGCCTGCCCGTGACCGCGCGGGGCAGCGGGACCGGGCTCTCGGGCGGCGCCATCTCGCCCCCCGACGGGATCCTGGTCTCGTTCGAACGGATGAAGGCGATCCTCGAGATCGATCTGGACAACCACGTGGCCGTGGTCCAGCCCGGCCTGACCCTCGAAGACCTCAACACCGCCCTCGCCGTCCACGGGCTCGTCTACCCGGTGTTCCCCGGTGAGTCGAGCGCGTCATTGGGGGGCAACGTGGCCACCAATGCCGGGGGGATGCGGGCCATCAAGTACGGCGTGACCCGCCATCACGTCCTCGGCCTCGAGGCGGTCCTGGCCAACGGCGACGTGATCCGGACCGGTGGGAAGTTCGTGAAGACGTCCACGGGCTATGACCTCACCCAACTGCTCGTCGGGTCCGAGGGGACCTTGGCCCTTGTCACCGAGGCGACGCTCAAGCTCCATCCCCGGCTTCCCCACGCGACGACGGTGCTCGCCCCCTTCACTACGCTCGACGAGGTCACCGCGGCCGTCCCGCGCATCGTCGCCAGCGGGATCGGGCCGCTCATCTTGGAGTACGTCGACATGATCACCATGGCGGCCATCACGGCCAATGTCGGCCTCGACCTCGGCATCCCCGAGTCGGTGCGAGACGCCGCGCTCGCCTATCTCGTGATCGTGCTCGAGAGCACCCACGAGGCGCGCCTCGACGACGACGTGGCGTCGCTCGGCGAGTTGCTGGTGGAGCTCGGTGCCATGGAGGTCTATGTCCTTCCTCGCCAGGCCGCCACCCAGCTCATCACAGCGCGCGAACAAGCCTTCTTCGTGGCCAAGGCGCACGGGGCCGACGACATCGTGGACCTGGTCGTGCCGCGCGCGGCGATCCCGGAGTACATGGTGGCGGTGGCGGCCATCGCCAAGGAGCACGGGGCACTGATCACCGGGTGCGGGCACGTGGGCGACGGCAACGTCCATCTGTCGGTGTTCCAGCCCGATCCCGGCCAGCGCACCGACGTCTTGCGGGCGGTCTTCCGGGCCGGCATGGCCCTCGGGGGTGCCATCTCGGGTGAGCACGGTATCGGCACGGAGAAGAAGAAGTACTTCCTCGAGCTCGAGGATCCCGTGAAGATCGACCTTATGCGGGCCGTCAAGCGTGCCTTCGATCCCAACGGCATCCTCGGCCCCGGCAACCTCCTCGACTGACACGAAGAACTGAGACCTCATGAACGGCGCCCAAGCACTCATCCGGACCTTCGTCGGCAGCGGTGTCGACGTCTGTTTCGCCAATCCCGGGACCTCGGAGATGCACTTCGTGGCCGCCCTCGACGACGTCCCGGAGATGCGCGCCGTCCTCGGGTTGTTCGAAGGGGTCGTGACCGGCGCGGCCGACGGCTACGGCCGAATGGCGGGGAAGCCGGCGGCCACGTTGCTGCACCTCGGACCGGGACTGGGCAACGGCATCGCCAATCTCCACAACGCCCGGCGGGCCCGGACCCCCGTCGTGAACGTGGTGGGTGACCACGCCACCAACCACATCGCCTACGACCCTCCGCTCACCTCCGACATCGAGAGCCTGGCCCGGCCCGTCTCGACTTGGTTCCGGTCCTCGGTGCGCGCCGACGCACTGGCCGGTGACGCCGTCGCCGCCGTCCAGGGTGCGTACGGCCCTCCCGGTGGGGTGGCCACGCTGGTGGTACCGGCCGACCTGTCCTGGCAGGAAGCGGGAGAGCCGACCACCAGTCGACCCGGGCCCGAGCTCGAGACGGTGGCCGAGGACGCCGTAATGCGCGCCGCGAAGGCCCTGGGGTCAGGTGAGCCGGCCGTGCTCCTCGTGGGTGGCAACGCCGTGCGCGAGCGGGGCCTCGTGGCGGCCGGTCGCGTCGTCGCCAGCAGCGGCGCCAAGCTCCTGGGCGAGACCTTCCCGGCCCGGCTCGAGCGCGGCGCGGGAATCCCCGCCGTCGAGCGGCTCGGCTACCTCGCCGAATTCACCATCGCGCAGCTCCAAGGAGCCAAGCATCTCGTCCTGGCCGACGCGCGTGCCCCGGTGTCGTTCTTCGCCTATCCGGGCATACCCGGGTATCTGGTTCCCGAGGGATGTGAGGTCCACACCCTCGCCATGGGATCCGACGACGTGGTCGGCGCGCTCGAAGCGCTCGCCGACGCGTTGGGAGCCGCGCCTGACGCGGCCCTTCGTCAACCGCCGGCGCGCCCCGATCGACCCACCGGTGCGCTCAACGCCCAGACGATGGCGGCCGCCATCGGGGCCCTGCTCCCTGAGCGGGCCATCGTGAGCGACGAGGGCAACACCTCTGGCCTCTTCGTGTCCGGTGCGACCGCCGGCGCGCCGCCCCATGACTGGTTGTGTCTCACCGGAGGAGCCATCGGCCAGGGCCTTCCCGTCGCCACGGGCGCGGCAGTGGCTTGTCCGGACCGACCGGTGTTGTCGCTCGAGGCCGACGGCAGCGCCATGTACACCCTTCAATCCCTGTGGACCCAGGTGCGCGAGAACCTCGACGTGACGACGGTCATCATCAACAACGGCTCCTACGCCATCCTCGAGCTCGAGCTCAGCCGGGTGGGGGCGGGCGATCCGGGACCGCGCGCCCGGAGCATGTTGGATCTCAAGCGTCCCGACCTCGACTTCGTCGCCCTGGCCTCGGGCATGGGCGTCCCCGCCACCCGGGCCGACACCGCCGAGGAGTTCACGACACAGCTCGAGCGCGCCTTCTCCACTCCCGGCCCCGCGCTCGTCGAGGCCGTCCTCCGCTGACGAGCTTCGTCGTTCCGGGGTCGAGGCCCGACGTGGCCACCGGTTCGATCGACCTGAACGCGGATGTCGGCGAGGGCGCCGCGGGTGACGACGTCGTCCTCGGCCAGGTAACGAGCGCCAGCGTGGCGTGCGGTGTCCACGCCGGGGACATCGACACCATGCGTCGGACCGTCGAGACCGCGGCGCGACACGGCGTCGTCATCGGGGCCCATCCGTCGTACCCCGACCGGGAGGGATTCGGCCGCCGCCGGATGGACATCGCCCCGGCCCGGATCACCGAGGAGGTCCTCTCGCAGCTGTCCGTGCTGGTGGCGGTGGCCGAAGAGTGCGGGACCCGGGTGCGCTACGTGAAGCCCCACGGCGCGCTCTATCTCCGGATGGCCCACGACGAGGCGTGTGCCCGGGCCGTGGCCGCGGCGGTCATCCAGTCCGGCAACCTGGTACTCCTGGCACCGGCGGGGACCGGCGCGGTCGAGGTGGCCGGGTCGATGGGAGTGACCGTCGCCACGGAGGCCTTCGCCGATCGGGCCTACACGCGCCACGGACGCCTGGTACCACGTACGGAGCAGGGCGCGGTGCTCGAGGATCCCGTGGAGGTGACACGACGTGCCACCACCATCGCCCTCGACCATCGGGTCACCGCCATTGATGGGACCCTCGTCGAGCTCGTGGCCTCGTCGATCTGCGTCCACGGCGACACCCCGGGCGCGGCGGGGATGGCCAGGCGCGTCCGAGTCGCGCTCGAGGGCCTCGGAATCACGCTGCGGCCTTTCGCGGTGTGAGCACGCGTCGTGAGCACAGCGTCATGACCACGGTGCGACAGGTGCGTCGGTTCGGTGACGGCGGTCTCGTGGTCGACGTGGCGTCGGTGCGCGACGCCCAAGCCTTGGCCGCGGCGATCGGAATTGCTCAGGGTTGGACCGGCATCGAGGACGTCGTGGTCGGGTACCGGTCCGTCGTCGTGGTGGCCGATCCGTCAATGGCCGATCTCGCCAGCATGGCAGAAGACCTGGCCGGCATGCCGGCAGTGGGACGCGAGACGACGTCGAGAAGAACGGTGGAGATCGGGGTCCGGTTCGACGGCCCCGACCTCGACGAGGTTGGCGCGCTGGCGTCGATGACACCGGCCGGGGTGATCGGGCAACTGCTCGAGGCCGAGCTCACCGTGGCGTTCCTCGGGTTCCTCCCCGGTTTCGCCTACCTCGAGGGTCTCCCCGATGCTCTGGCGGCCGTACCCCGGCGGTCGACGCCGCGCACCGCCGTCCCCCCGGGCTCATTCGCCATCGGCGGGGGGTTCGCCGGCATCTACCCCCGGGCCTCGCCGGGTGGGTGGCGGCTCCTGGGACGGACCGGGTTCGAGCTCTTCGATCCGGAGGTCGCACCCTTCGCGGCGCTGCACCCCGGCGACACCGTCCGGTTGCACCTCGAGGACGGGCCGAGCGCGACCGCCGGTGCCGCGCCGGAGGTGACGGCGCGACCTGGACTGCGATGGAGCGGTCCCGACACCGTCGAGGTCACCGCACCGGGCCTGCTCACGATGGTCCAGGACCTGGGTCGGATCGGCGTGGCCTCGTTGGGTGTCCCCCGGGCCGGTGCCGCCGACCTCTACACGGCGCGGATCGCCAACCGGCTGGTGGGGAACGAGGACGGGGCGGGAGTGGTCGAGGTCACCGGGCTCGGGCCACGGATGCGGTTCGACACCTCGACCCATGTCACAGTGGTGGGTCGGGCCGAGGCGAGCGTCGACGGTCGACCCGTCGCGCCCGACACTGTGGTCCCGATCTCGGCGGGCCAGGAGCTCGCGGTCGGCGCAACTCGGGACGATCTCCGGTGTTACATAGCGGTGGCGGGCGGGTTCGAGGTCGCCCCCGTCCTCGGGAGCCGTTCCTCGGACGTGCTCACCGGTCTCGGCCCCGGCGCGCTTCGGTCCGGTGACGTGCTCGGCATCGGGGCCGCCTCGCGACCTCGGGGTCAGGTCGTGGGCGGCGACCGAGCCCGTGCCGATGGCGGCACCCGAGTGGTGCGCGTCCTGGCCGGGCCCGACGAGCTCGCCACGGACGCCGCCGATCGACTCGGCGCCACCCGTTGGGAGGTCGATGGGGCCAGTGACCGCATGGGGGTCCGTCTCGACGGGGACGAACCGGTCGGCCTCGGCACGACCGGGACCTCTTCGCGGGGCATGGTCACCGGCGCCGTACAGGTGCCACCCGACGGCCGGCCCGTCGTCTTGCTGTGCGACCACGCCACGGTGGGCGGCTACCCGGTCGCCGCCACCGTGGTGCGGGCCGATCTGGGCGTGCTCGGCCAGCTCCGGCCCGGCGACCCGGTGCGGTTCGAGGTCGTGGACCTGGACGAGGCGACCCGGGCCCGGGCGCAGGCCGAGCGGGCCCTCGACCGGGCCGTGGTGGGGTGGTTCCCCGTCCGCAGCGACTGACCCGAAATTCGTGGGGGCCCGAAATTCATGGGGGCCCGAAATTCATGTCGGACGCAGGTGGAAGGATGGACCGGCGTCGAGGCGACGCCCCGAGGAGGTGGACGTGACCCCCACAACGGACCAGCCCGTGCGCGGAAGTGGCACGTTCAAGCTCGGCGACATGGCCGTGCACCGGATGGCCTTCGGGGCCATGCGGATCACCGGGCCCGGGATCTGGGGGCCGCCCGAGGACCACGACGAATGCATCCGGGTACTGCGGCGCGCCGTGGAGCTCGGCGTGGACTTCATCGACACCGCCGATTCCTACGGCCCGTATGTGTCGGAGGAGCTCATCTGCGAGGCCCTCTACCCCTATCCCGAAGGGCTCGTCATCGGCACCAAGGCGGGATTGACGCGGATCGGCCCCGATCCCGCCGACTGGCCGCCGGTGGGACGACCCGAGTACCTCCGCCAGGAGTGCCTCATGAGCCTGCGGCGGCTTCGGCTCGAGTGCATCGACCTCTTCCAGTTGCATCGGATCGACGCCTTGGTACCCGCCGCGGAGCAGTTCGGGGTGTTGAAGGAGCTGCGCGACGAGGGCAAGGTCCGCCACGTGGGGCTGTCCGAGGTGACCGTGGCGGAGATCGAGGCGGCGCGCGCCGTGGTTCCCATCGTCTCGGTGCAGAACCTCTACAACCTGGCCAACCGCCGGTCCGAAGAGGTCCTCGACCACTGCGAGGGTCAGGGCATCGGGTTCATCCCGTGGTTCCCGATCGCAGACGGCACGTTGTCGGCCCGGCGGGGCACCCTGGCCGGCGTGGCGGACGCGCTGGGGGCCACGCCCGCCCAGGTGGCGCTGGCGTGGCTGTTGCGCCGCTCGGCAGTGATGCTGCCCATCCCGGGCACCTCGAAGGTGTCGCATCTCGAAGAGAACTGCGCGGCGTCGACCGTCGTGCTCTCCGACGAGCAGTTCGACACGTTGAGCCGGGGCGCATGAACAGAAAGACCCGCGCCGGGTTCGAGCTGACCGTCGGGGTGTTGCTTGTCTTCGGCGTGATCGTGGCCGGGATCTACTTCTCGGCCCGACCCGGGCCCACCGTGGTCGACGGCTGGGTGTTCGCGGCCATCCCGGCCGGGCACCACTCCGGGCTCCTCCTCGCCGTCACCCGCCTGGGATCGCCGTTCGTGGTGGTGGCGGCGGCCGTCGTCGGCATGCTCGTGACCCTCGGGCGCAACCGGGCCCGGGCCCTCGCCCTGCTCGTCGGGCCCGTCCTGGCCGTGACGGTGTGCGAATGGGCGGTCAAGCCCGTCGTGGGCCGGACCTTCGCGGACGTGGTGAGCTTTCCCTCGGGGACCGTGACCGCCATCGCCTCCCTCGCCGCGGTCGGACTGCTGGCCACTCCGGACCCGTGGCGGTTGGTGATGGCCGCTTTCGGAGGGACGGTGACGGTGTTGGCAGTCGTGTCGGTGGTGGCATTGCGTTGGCACTTCCCGACCGACGCGGTGGCCGGGGCGGCTCTGGGGGTGGGCGTGGTCCTGCTCACCGACTGCGCGGCGCGCGCCTTGGCGGGGCGCGTCCTGGCCGGGCGCGCCGGGTCGGGGCGGCCGGATGCGGAGCGGGCCGTGACGCACTAGAACCGCGAAATGGCGATGACCGAAGTCGACGTGGTGGTGGTGGGGGCGGGGTTCGCAGGGCTGGCCGCAGCGCGGGACCTGACCGCGGCGAAGCGTTCGGTGGCGGTGGTCGAGGCACGCGACCGGGTGGGCGGCCGGGTCCGGAACGAGCCCATCGGAGCCGGCAAGATCGTCGAGGTAGGAGGCCAATGGGTCGGGCCCACCCAGGACCACGTCCTGGCCCTGGCCAAGGACCTCGGGGTCGAGACCTTCCCCACCTACGACACCGGCGCCCGGGTGCTCCACTTCGGCGGTAGACGGGGCACCTACAAGGGGACGATCCCGCGCATCAACCCCTTCGTCATCGCCGATGTGGGTCGGGCCCAGGCCCGGTTGGAATCGCTCGCCAAGAAGGTGCCCCTCGACGCGCCGTGGACCGCGGCGCGCGCCGAGGCCTGGGACGCGGTGACCTTCGAGACGTGGTTGCGCCGGAACACGCTGACCAAGGCGGGGAGGATGCTCCTCGCACTGGGGGTGGAGGCGGTCTTCGCTTGTGAGCCCGGTGACGTGTCACTGCTACATGTGCTCTTCTATGCCCACTCCGCCGGGTCATTCCAGATGGCGATCGACACCGGCGGCGGGGCCCAGCAGGACCGGGTCGTGGGGGGGACGCAAATTCTCTGCGACAAGATGGCCGGGGCGCTCGGTCCCGAGGTCGTCGCCCTCGAAGCACCGGTACGCCGCATCGAGGTGGTCGGTGACAAGACCACGGTGACCTCGGACAACGGGACGTGGAAGTGTCGGCGGGTCATCGTGTCGGTGCCGCCGATGCTGGCGGGCCGGATCGACTACCAACCGTTGCTCCCACCATGGAGGAGCCAACTCACCCAGCGGACCCCGATGGGCTCGGTCATCAAGTGCAACGCCATCTACGACGAGCCGTTCTGGCGTGCCGAGGGGTTGAGCGGCCAGGCCACCGGGGACGGCACGGGGGCGCGGGTCGTCTTCGACAACTCCCCGCCCGACGGCTCACCGGGGGTCCTGCTCGGGTTCCTCGAAGGCGACGAGGCCAGGCGGCTGGGGCGGGCCGGCCCCGACGTACGACGCCAGGCCGTCCTCGACTCCTTCGTGCGGTACTTCGGGAAGAAGGCGGCGAACCCGGTGGGCTTCGTGGAGCTCGACTGGCAGGCCGAGCCGTGGAGCGGGGGGTGCTACGGGACGCTCTTTGGACCCAACGTGTGGACCCGGTACGGCCCTGCCCTGCGTGAGCCGGTGGGGCCCGTCCACTGGGCCGGGACCGAGACCGCGTCTGTGTGGTCGGGGTATATGGACGGCGCGGTGTCCTCGGGTCAGCGCGCCGCGGCGGAGGTGCTCGCCACGCTCGGGTGACCGGGGCTCACAACAGAACCCCAACTCGCAGGCCCGGCCCATCGGCGCGACCTCCGAAGCGCCGATGGAGACATATGGACGGCGCGGGAATCGAGGACGTGGGCCAGGGGACCCTCACGACCCATCTCGTCGGTCGGCTCTCCGCCGCGTTGTGGATCGGCGTGGGGATGCTCGTCGCGCTGGCCGGGGCCACCTTGAGCTTCCCCACCGGCTTCTCGCGCCCGGGCATGGTGGGCCTCGGACTGGCCTGTGTCGGAATCGGTGCGGTGGTCTACCGGATCCCCTGGGCACAGTGGCCGCGCTCGGCCACCTTGTGGCTCGTCCCCGTGGCCCTCGGGATGATCACGCTCTACAACACCGCCACCGGAGACGACGCCTTCCTCTACGGCACCTTCTTCCTCGTCGTCTTCGTGTGGCTCGGGCTCGGCCATCCCCGCTGGACCTGTGTCCGGTTCGCTCCCCTGCTGGCCATCGCCTATGCGTTGCCCCTGCTCGAGATCGCCCCGTCTCGGCGCGCCATGGGGCTCAGCTCGGCGCTGTTCGTGGTGCCGTGCTGTGTGCTCGTGGGCGAGATCGTGGCGTGGGTAGGTGGCTTGTTGCGGCACTCGGAGTCCGCCATCTTCGAGGCCGAGGCGCGCTTTCGCAGTGCCTTCGAGGAGGCCCCCATCGGGATGGGCCTGGCCCTGGCCGACGGACACCTGGTGCGGGTCAACCGCGCCTACAGCGACATCCTCGGGTATGAGCCCGACGAGTTGGTGGGCAAGACCATCAGAGACATCACCCATCCCGACGACTGGGAGGCAAACGCCGTCCAGTTCGACGCGCTGGTGGCCGGGGACATCGACCGGTTTCACATGGAGAAGCGCTACCACCACGCCGACGGCCACGTGGTGTGGGTCACCGTCAACACCAGCTGTGTGCGTGACGACGGGGGCCGCCCCGTCTGTCTCATCGGGCAGATCGAGGACATCACCGAGCGGCGCGAGATGCGCGAGCGCCTGACGCATGCCGCCGTGCACGACCAGCTCACCGGGCTCCCCAACCGGGTGCTGTTCATGGACCGCCTCGAGCTGGCCCTGAGTCGGGCCCAGCGCGACCACCATCTGGTGGCACTCATGTTCCTCGACCTCGACCGGTTCAAGCTCATCAACGACAGCCTCGGGCACGAGATGGGGGACAAGCTCCTCGAGCGGGTCGCCCATCGACTGAGCGGCACGCTGCGCGCCGTGGACACCCTGGCGCGCTTCGGAGGTGACGAGTTCACCGTGCTGTGCGAGGTGGCGGACAAAGACGAGGCGCTCGACATCGCGCAGCGACTCGTCCAGGCCATGCAGCAGCCCCTCACCCTGGCCGACAGCGAGCTGTTCGTGTCGGTGAGCGTCGGTGTTGCCATCTCGCTCGACGGCATCGAGTCGGGCACCGAACTGCTGCGCAACGCGGACGTGGCCATGTACCGGGCCAAGGACATCGGGCCGTCGCGGATCGAGGTCTACCGGACCGACGACGAGACCGGCACCATCCGGCGGTTGCGGACGTCCAATGAACTGCACCGGGCGCTCGAGCGCGACGAGCTCGAGATCTTCTATCAGCCCATGGTGGACCTCCACAGCGAGACCATGGTCGGCATGGAGGCGCTCGTGCGCTGGCACCACCCCACCCGGGGGCTCCTGCTACCCGGCGAGTTCATCCCCCTGGCCGAGGACTCCGGGCTGATCGTGCCCCTCGGGGCCTGGGTGCTGCGCCAGGCCTGTCGCCAGGCAGCCAGTTGGGATTCGCGGCGGATCGCGGCGGGCGAGAACCCGGGACTGCTCAACATCTCGGTCAACGTCTCGGCCCAGCAGTTGGCGGACTCGACGTTCCCCCGCCAGGTCGCCTCGGCACTCGCCGAGTCGGGGCTCGACCCCGACAAGCTGTGGCTCGAGATCACCGAGAGCACGCTCATGAGCACCGGGGACGCCAGCGCGACCGCGCTCGCCGCCCTGCGGGCACTCGGCGCGCACCTCGAGATCGACGACTTCGGCACCGGGTACTCCTCGCTCAGTTATCTGAAGCGACTCCCGGTCGAGACCCTCAAGGTGGACCAGAGCTTCGTCGACGAGCTCGATTGCGACGCGGACGACGTCGCCATCGTGCGGGCCATCGTCGGTCTCGGCGACTCCCTCGGACTGGCCATCGTGGCCGAAGGGGTCGAGCGTCGGGCCCAGGCCAACGCGCTGTTGGCACTGGGGTGTTCCATCGCCCAGGGATACCTCTACGGCTACCCCCAGCCCGCCAGCACTCTCGAGCCCTACCCCGCCGACGATCTCAGTACCTGGAACCTCGCCGCACAGATCCGCACCAGCGCCTGAATTTCAGGTCCCCGAGATTCAGGCGACGGCCACGGGCGTCCCACCCGCGGCTGACGAGCGATAGGCGCCGTCCACGAGTCGGTGAGCCACGACCGCTTCGGCGAAGCTGGGCTCAGGAGCGCGACCCGCCGCCACGGCGTCGAGGAAGGCCCGATCGGCCTCGACATAGGCGCTGATGGCGAGGCCGATGTCGTCGTCTCCGAGAGCCAGGTCGCGCACCCACCCCGGTGGCGGGCAGGGCCGGACCTCGGTGCCGTCGGTCGTCTGTATGTGGAGGGGCCCGAGGAAGTCGTTGTCGAGCCAGGCCATGCCGCGGCGGCAGAACACCTCGACCCGGCGCGTCGATCCCCGGCTCAAGATGTCGTGCCAGACGCTCACGAGCTCGGCCGAGGCCCCCGACTCGAATTGGAGCGACACCGTGGCCAGGTCCTCGACCCCCTCGTGGCCGGAGAAATTGGCGGTTCGGCCGGCAACCTCGGTCACCTTGCCGAGACAGAACCGGAGGATGTCGAGGTCATGGATGGAGTGCTCGATCAGACAGCCCCCTCCCGCCACCTCGACGTCGCCGCGCCACGTCGAGGAGTAGACCCCTTGGACCGGGAAGTACTGGTCGTCGCGAAAGATCGCCGTCATGGTCGGGCCGAGCTCCTCCGATTCCAGCAGGTCCCGCAGGGCCCGGAACACCGGGGCGGACCGCAACACCAGGCCCACCTGGGCGGGGACCCCCGCACTCTCCACGGTGGCGGCCAACGTTCGGGCCCCGGCCAGGTCGGGTGCGAGGGGCTTCTCGCAGAACACCGCACAGCCAACCGCGGCGGCGGACTCGACGACCGCTCGATGTGCCGCGGTCGGCGTACAGACCCACACCGCATCACAGCGCTCGAGCACCGCGGCGACGCTGGGCACGACGGCGGCCCCGTTCACCGCGGCGAAGCCCTCGGCGCGCTCCTCGTCGAGATCGTGCACGGCCACCACGGCCGCGTCGACGACGCCGGCCCGGATCATGGCCTGGACGCCGATGGCATGAGCCCAGGCGATCACCCCCGTACCCACGAACCCGATTCTCACCACGGTCCTGCAAACTACGTTGCCGATGATGGACCGCGACGAATTGCTGGCTGGAGGCGACCACAACCTGGCCCAGACCATGCGCCTCTATGCCACCACGGCGGCCGTGGCCAAGCTCGAGGACGACGGCCGGCTCCTGCTGTACTCGACGTCTCGGACCTGGCCCGGCCCGTATCACAACGGGGCCATGCGCCTGGACCGGACCCTTGCTCCCGACGAGGTCCTGACACGAGCCGGGTCGTTCTTCGCGTCCCGACCCGGCTACTGCGTCTGGATCGCGGCCCACGCCGATGCGGATCTCGAAGCGCGCGCCCTCGAGACCGGGTACGCCTCGGTCTCGGAACTGGGCACTCCCCGCCTGGCCATCGAGCACCGGCTCGACCCCGGTGTGGCGCCGGCCGGTGTGACCCTCGTCGAGGTCACCGACGACGAGGGCCGACTCGACTACCTGGCGGTGACCGTCGACGCCTTCGCCGACTCCTTCTTGCCCCGCGACGCGGCTGAAGCGCAGTTGGGGACAATGCGCGCCGTCTGCGCGTCCGACGTCCGCACCGTGGTGGCCCGGATCGGCGGGAGACCGGTGTCGGGCGCGATGGTGGTGGCCACCGGGTCGGTGGCGGGGATCCAGCTGGTGGGGACGATCCCCGGCGCCCGGGGACGGGGCCTCGGGGAGCTGTGCACGCGCTGGGCCGTCGGGGCCGGATTCGATCTCGGGGCGCGCGCCGTGGTCCTCGAGGCATCGGAGGCGGGCGAACCGCTGTACCTCCGACTTGGCTTCGTCGAAGTATCGCGCTACCGCTGGTGCTACGGCCCGCCCGCATCACGTGGTGGCGGTCGTGAGCGGGACCCGACGACAACGCCAGGGAGGCCGACATGACCGACGCCGGAGAGAGCGCCGCTGACGACCCCGGAGTGAAGGTGCCGGGGCTCGAGCCCACCTTCCGTCACACCGACGACGCCGATGTCACCTGGCAGCAGGTGAAGGCGATCCGAAACGCCGACGGAACGGTGTCGTCGGTGTGGGAGAAGTGGCTCGCTTTCTCGCCCGATCCCCAGTACCTCTCCCTCTACGCCAAGTGGGATCCCGGCGTGGTGGTGCGGCGCCACGGGCACTACAGCCCCCATGTCCTGTTCGTCATCGAGGGAGACATGTGGTGCGGGGACCGCCACTGTCCAGCCGGGACCCACATCGAGCTGCCCTTCGGCGCGGCATTCGGTCCCTTCGTCGCCGGGGAGTCGGGAACGCTCCTGCTCGAGGTCATGATGGGTGATCCCCGTTCGTGGGGAGACGATCCCGACGCCTTTCGCCGGGCCCTGGCGGCGCGCGATGCCGAGGCACTTCCCGACCCCACCATCGAATTGCCCGCCTGGCTCGAGGACCTGCGCTCGCGTTGGGTCGTCGACGGCGAGGTCCGCGATGGCTGACAGAGGATCGGTCCTCTCCGGACCTCGGGGTCCGGCCGTTGCCGTGGTGGGAGCCGACACACGGGCCGGCGCCGAGTTGGCCGCTGGCCTCGACGAGTTGGGCGCGGCGGTGGGGAGGCTCGATGTCGCCGCGTTGGACGGGCGCGCCGAATTTGCCGCTGCACTGGACGCGTCGGCGGAGCGACTCGGAGGGCTCGACGGTGTCGTGGTGGCATCGGTGGGGACCCCGCCCACGTTGTCAGGTGCGGTCGCGGAGCTCGAGCCCGATGCTTGGACGGCGCGCGTCGAGATCCCTTTGCATCGGACCCTCGTCTGCTTTCACGGCGCTCTCGGTGCCTTGCGCGCCGTTGGGGGGTCGATGGTGCTGCTCGTGCCGACACTCTCGCTGGTCGGCGCGGCAGGATACGGGCCCTGGGCGGCGGTTACCGAGGGCCAACGCGCCTTGGCCAAAGCAGCCGCACGTGCCTGGGGAAGCCATGCCATCACGGTGAATTGCGTGGCGGTACCCGGCGCGTTGCTCACGCCTGCGAACGACGGTGACCGCGGCGGGTTCGGGCTCCACCGCCCCGGACAACCCCCTCCTGCCTTCGGCCGGCCCCAGATGCGGGTCGAGGTGTCGGGTGTGGTCCACTCCCTTCTCTCTCCCGCCTGGCGACCGGTGACCGGCGCCACGGTCGCCGTGGACGGTGGCGTCTGGATGACACCGTGAGCGATCCGGCTACGGGAAGTGTGGCGGGAACCGGATCGGGATCCCTGGCGGGCAAGGTGGTGCTCGTCACCGGCGGTGGTGGGGGAATCGGTCGCGCCATCTGCCTGGGCTGCGGCAAGGCGGGAGCCAGCGTGGTGGTGGCCGGACCGGGGGACAACGGGGCGGAGACGGCCGAGTTGGTGCGCGCCCGTGGGGGGCAGGCCGTCTTCACTCGCACCGATGTCGGCGTCGCCGGTGATGTCGAGTCGGCAGTGCGGGGCGCGGTCGACACGTTCGGAGGGCTCGACGGGGTGGTCCACAGCGCCACCAGCCGTCTCTCTCCCGAGGTCGTCGCCATCGACGCCCTGGACGACGAGGCGTGGGGCGATCATGTGGCGGTGTCGCTGCGCGGTGCCTATCACTGCGCACGGTTCGCGCTGGCTCATCTCCAGGCCCGCCAGGGTCGTTTCGTCCTCATGACATCGCCCGCGGCGATGGAAGGAAGCAGCGCGCTGCCCGCCTACGCCACGGTCAAAGGTGCGGTCCGGGGCCTGGCCCGGAGCCTGGCGGTGGAATGGGGCCCACTCGGCGTGGGCGTCGTGTGCGTGTCGCCGCTGGCGCACACCACGGCGCTCGAGCGAGCCTACGTCGAGAACCCGGGGCTCGAAGAACGGTTGGCCCGGCTCGTCCCCCTGGGCCGGGTGGGTGATCCCGACACCGACATCGCCCCCGTCGTCGTGTTCTTGTTGGGCGCAGCGGCCCGCCACATCACGGGGCAGACGGTGGTGGTGGACGGCGGTCGTTTCACGACGCTGTGACAGGATCGGCCCATGGAGACAAGCCGCCCGCTGAGTGAAGGATCGGTCTCGTTGCGTCTGTACCCGCACATGGGGCTCTCCGCCCCGGACATGGTGCGCGAACTTCGCGAGCAGGCGGTCCTCGGCGTCGAAGCCGGGTTCGACGGCGTGATGACCAGCGAGCACCACGGTGGGTTCGCGGGGTACATGCCCAATCCCCTCCAGGCTGCGGGGTGGTTGCTCGAGGCGATGCCGCGGGGATGGGCGGCGCCGTGCCCGCTCCTGGTGACGTTGCGCCCTGCCGCGCTGGTCGCCGAAGAGGTGGCTTGGCTGGCGGCGCGCTTTCCGGGGCGGGTCGGCCTCGGGCTGGCAGCAGGATCGCTCGACACCGACTTCGAGATCATGGGGCTCACCAAGGAGGGGCTCACCGGGCGATTTGCCGATGCCATGGCCGTGGTGGCGGGCGCGCTGGGCGGGACGGACCCAGGTCTCCTCGACGGTGACCCCGCCGTCTCCCTGTGTTCGGACGAACCCGTCCCCGTCCTGAGCGCGGCCATGAGCGTGACGGCGGTGCGGCGGGCGGCCCAACTCGGTGTGGGCCTGCTCTTCGACTCGCTGTCGACGCCCGAGCGGATCCGGACGCTCTCGGATGCGTACGGCGAGGCGGGAGGGAATCAGCCGCGTGTCCTCGTCCGCCGGGCGTGGGTGGGGACCGCACCCAAAGACGAGGTCGACCGACAGACCGAGAAGTACCGGAGCTACGCGTCAGCCTCGGCGCAGGTCCACTGGCAGGGCGAGCAGCTGTTGGCGGACGACGATCCCAGTGCGCTCGCCGAGGGGCTGGCCGCCGTCATGGCCCGAGCCGGTGTCGATGCGCTCAACCTCCGCATCCACGTCCCCGGCGTCTCTCCCGCGGACGTTCGCGATCAGATCGACGCCATGGGTGATGTCGTGGCAGGACTCAAGGGCTTGGCTGCGTCTCTTTGAAGGCTGTCTCTTTGAAGGCTGTCTCTTTGAAGGCTGTCTCTTTGAAGGCTGTCTCTTTGAAGGCTGTCTCTTTGAAGGCTCACTGACCACCACTGGCGAGACTGCGCGTATTCGATCACGCGGGTCACGATCACATGGTCGCTCTTGGCCAGCGATCCGCAGTCGAAGGGCGGCTGGGGGTCGAATTCGATCATCAGCTGGGCAGCCTGGGCCGCGGTCCGGTCGACCAAGATCTCGACGAGGCGCAGCGCCATGTCGATTCCACTCGACACGCCCGCGGCCGTGATGATGCGTTGATCGAGATGCTCCACCACACGGGTGGGGGTGGCCACCGCACCATGAGCCTCGAGCTCCGCGTAGCACGACCAGTGAGTGGTGGCGGTGAGACCCTCGAGCAGGCCGGCTGCTCCGAGCACCAGGGATCCGGTGCACACCGAAGTGGTGAGACGCGTGGTGGCATGGGCGTGGCGGACCCATTCGAGGACCTGGTCGTCGTGCTCCAGGGGACGAGTGCCCACACCGCCGGGGAACACGATGATGTCGGGCTCGGGGAATTCGTCGAAGGTGCCGTCCACGATGATCCCGAGCATGGCGTTCTCACTTCGGACCTCACCGCGACGATGCCCGATGAAGGTGACGTCGATCGAGGGGACCCGCTGGAGGACTTCATAGGGCCCGACGCCGTCGAGGGCGGTGAACTTCGGGAAGAGCGGGATGACGACCTGCAGCGTGTCACTCACGCGGGTGTCCATTCGTCGACGACGACGCGAAAGCGTCGGCGGTAGAAATCGGGGGCGACGCTGAGACGACGCTGGAAGACGCGTCGCAGCGTCTCGGCGGTGCCCAACCCACAACGCCGGGCGATGACCTCGAGGGTGTCGTCGGTGGTCTCGAGCTCGCGCCGCGCCGCTTCCACGCGCACGCGCTCAACGAAACGGCCCGGGGTCTCACCGACCTCGGCGGTGAACACCCGGGCGAAATGGCGGACGCTCATGGCCGCGGCCGCGGCCAGGGCAGGGAGGCGGTGGTCGCCCCCAGGGGCCGCTTCGACCAGGTTCTGCACGGCACGGACGGTGGAGCGCTCCGCACGGGGCACCCATGCCGGCGAGGCGAACTGGGTCTGGCCCCCGGGCCGGTGGAGAAACATCACGAGATGCCG
>Ga0307372_10001520_pt1 | contig 40409 bp, 34 predicted proteins | sample OX1MG_FD_202533 | JGI IMG/M metagenome (GOLD analysis project Ga0307372, IMG submission 202533) | Soil microbial communities from Risofladan, Vaasa, Finland - OX-1 | ecosystem: Environmental > Terrestrial > Soil > Coastal area > Acid sulfate soil | place: Finland: Risofladan, Vaasa | collected...
GCCCCGGTACCCGTCGCGCCGGTGCCGGCCGTCCCCGGGGCCGCGCCCGTCGTCGCTGTCGACATGGCCGATCCCAACATGGAGGCCGTCACCCTCCTGGGCACGACCCTGTCGGGCCGGTCGGACGCCGTCGTCGGGCTCGCCCCGGCCGCGCCCTTCGCCCCCGGGCCGGTCGTCGAGCCCTCCGAGGCGGACGTCGTCGCCGAGCCCGATCCGGAGGTCGTCCCCGCTGTGTCGGCGGGCCCCGTGGACGTCGTCGACGAGGTCCGGGAGGCCGCCGGGGAGGTCCGGGAGGCCGCCGGGGAGGCCCATGGCGTGGAGGTCGGCGCGGTCGGCGCGGTCGGCCCGGTCGGCGCGGTCGACGCGGTCGGCGAGGTCGGCGAGGTCGGCGAGGTCGAGGAAGCCGACGCCGTCGACGGCGAGGACGACGACTGGACGCCGGCGTCCCGCACGGCACGCGGCGTGCCCTACCGCCGGCCCGGTGCGGCCCGCCGCCAACCCCTGACACGGGGGCGGCGCGTGTTCCGGGTGGCCCTCGTCACGATCCTCGTCGGCCTGCTCCCCATCGCCGCGGGCGTCTGGTACCTCCACGTGGGGGGCACCACACCACACGCCGCGGGCGCGCCCAAGTCCGATGCCGCGCTGGCCGCCCGGGTGGGCATCCAGCGCGGCGACCTTCCCGGGTGGACGTCCGAGATGGTTCGGACGGGCAACGTATTCGCCGCCGGGGCCACCACCCAGGGGGCCGCCGCCCAGCACACGGCCGCGCAGGCCTCCACCGTGCTCGCCCGCTGCCTGCGCGTGCCGGTGTCGGCGCTCGACGGCGCGCTCGGCACGGGCGGCGCCGACGGCCGCACCGCGGAGGTCGGCTCCCGCACGTACAACGATCCCGCCGGCAACGGCGGCGCCGTCAGCTCGCTGGTCGACGTCGTCGCCTCGGTGCAGGTCCAGCAGGCCGACGCCCGGGTGTTCCAGGACCCCGGGCTCTTCGCCACCTGCTACCAGCCCTTCGTCCAGGCGATGCTGCCCTACGTGCCGCGCCGCGGGCCGGGGTCGGGCACCTTCGTCACCGCCACGGTGCAGCCGCTCGTGGTCCCGGTGCCCTTGGCCGACTCGGGTGTGCAGGTCGCCGCGTTCCAGATCGCCCGGATCGGCAACGTGAACGGCCAGACCGTGACGACCGTCACCACGGCGATGGCCGTGTTCGGCGGCCGGGTGCAGGCGACGATGGCATCCGTCAGCAACTTCGTCTTCCCCATCGACGCGCAGACCACCGTCCTCCGGGACATCGAGGCGAGGGTGGTGGGTGTGGACCTGCTGTGACGCCCCGCCCGGGGCGGTTCAGCCGGGCGTCGACCGGGCGACGGCGAGGAGCGCCTGGTAGGCGATCTCGGCCGGGCCGAGCTCGTCGGGGTGCAGCAGGTTGGCCATGATGCGCATGAGCCAGCCCATGAGGCTGGTGGAGTGCATGCCGGCGCCCACGCACACCCGCATGAGCTCGGGCCTGCTGATCACCTTCACGAACTCCCGGGCGATCTTGAAGTAGAGGCCGTAGGCGGCCTGGAGCTGGGACTCGTAGTCGACGAGGGCGTGGACCCCCTCGCCCGACAGCGCCCTGGCCACGCAGGCCGCCGCCAGCCGGCCGGTCTCGTAGGCGTAGGCGATGCCCTCGCCGTTGAACGGGTTGATGGTGCCGGCGGCGTCGCCGGTGACGAGCACGTTGGGGCCGATGCGGGGCCGCACCGACAGGCCCATCGGGAGCTTCCCGCCGGTCGGCGGCCCGCACAGCGTCGCCGTCGACAACCCCCACGAGGCGGGTGCCCAGTCGATGAAGGCGTCCATCAGGTGGGTGGTGTTGATCCCCTTCCACCGGCCGTCGACGGTCAGGATGCCGACGCCGGCGTTCACCCGCCCGTCGCCGAGGGGGAAGACCCAGCCGTATCCCGGCACCACGGCACCCGAGGCGTCCCGGATGTCGAGATGGGACTCGATGAAGGCGTCGTCGTGGCGAGGGGAGCGGAAGTAGCCCCGCAGGGCCATCCCCAGGGGGTACTGGCGGTCGCGTGACGTCCCGAGGGCGCGGCCGAAGCGCGAGTTGGCGCCGTCGGCGACCACGACGTAGCGGCCCCGCACGGCCTGGGTCCGTCCCGAGTCGCGGTCGAGCACGTTGGCCCCGGCGCAGCTGGGCAGCACCTCCGAGCTCGTCCCCACCCCGCCGACGGTGCCCGCCGTGGCCGGGTCGAGGATCGGCCCGATGGCCTCGGCGCCCTCCCACACGGTGGCCCCGGCCTTGGCGGCCCGCTCGGCGACGAGCTGGTCGAGGTCGTGGCGGGTGATCACGTACCCGTAGGGGGGGAACGAGGGGTGATCGGGCCACGACAGCTCGAGCGAACGCCCGTAGGCGCAGGCGCGCAGGCCCTCGTAGCGGTGTGCCCCGGCCAGGGCGCCGGCCAGGCCCATGTCGTTGAGCTGGCGCACCGACCGCGGCGTGAGGCCGTCGCCGCAGGTCTTCTCCCGCGGGAAGTGCTTCTTCTCGACCAGCGCCACGTCCCAGCCGGCGTCGGCCAGCCAGTAGGCGCACGCCGCGCCCGAGGGTCCGCCCCCGACGACGACCACGTCGTGGAGGTGGCCGTCGTCGACGGTCACCGGGCGAGCCGGAGCGCTCCTCGTGGCGGGGGTCGCGGAGGGTGTCACCGGCTAGATCGTAGGTGCCCGCGGGTCGCCCCGACACCCGCTCGCCGGGGCGGCGCCGAGGCCTCCCGGCGCGCCGATTGCCAATGTGCCCGTGCGCAGGGTGCCGTGGTAGAACCGCAAGCGGTCATGAGCGCCTACCTGCCGATCTTTCTGCTCTTCGTCCTGGGCGTGCTCTTCGCCGGCATGTCGTTCCTGGCGTCGGGCCTCCTGGCCCCCCGGAAACGACCCACCGCGGCCAAGCTCGCGCCCTACGAGTGCGGGATCATCCCCGACCGCGAGCCACCGCAGCGTTTCCCCGTGCGCTTCTACCTCGTGGCCATGATCTTCATCATCTTCGACATCGAGATCGTGTTCCTCTACCCGTGGGCGGTGATCTTCCGGCAGCTGCGCACGTTCGGCCTGATCGAGGTCCTCGTCTTCGCCGGCGTCGTGTTCGTGTCGTTCCTCTACCTCGTGAGCAACGGCGCCCTGAACTGGGGACCGGCCAAGCGGCTCCGTCCGGCCATGCCGGAGCGCACCACCGCATCGACGATCGCCCGCGTGGGCCCGGGCCCGGGCCCGGACGCCGGCCGGGCCGCGTAAGCGGGCGTGAGGGCGGCATGGGACTCGAGGACCTCCAGCACAATTTCCTGACCGGCCGGGTCGAGGACCTGGTCAAGTGGGCGCGCCGCAACAGCGTGTGGCCCGTGACCTTCGGGCTGGCGTGCTGTGCCATCGAGATGATGGCCGTCGGCGCCGCGGACTTCGACATCAGCCGGTTCGGCATGGAGGTGTTCCGCGCCTCGCCCCGCCAGGCCGACCTCATGATCGTGGCCGGGAGGGTCTCGCAGAAGATGGCCCCGGTGCTCCGGCAGGTCTACGACCAGATGATGGAGCCCAAGTGGGTCATCTCGATGGGCGTGTGCGCCTCGACGGGCGGCATGTTCAACAACTACGCCATCGTCCAGGGCGTCGACCAGATCGTTCCCGTGGACGTGTACGCGCCGGGCTGCCCTCCGAGCCCCGAGATGCTCCTGCATGCCATCCTCACCCTCCACGAGAAGATCCGCACCGGGGAGATCACGCGCCGGCCCCCGTCCGCGCAGAGCCCCGAGGAGCTCGCCGGCTGGGTCCCCGAGCGCCCCGACGCCGTCCGGCTGGGGACGCCGCGGTGAGCGCGCCGACCGCGGCGCAGGAGCAGGCCGGGTCCGCCGGGCCGTCCGGGCCCGCCGGGCCGTCGGAGTCCGCCGGGCCGCAGGAGCCGGCGCTGCCGGGCGTGGCCCGCGCCACGTCGCCCGACGGGCACGACATCGTGTTCCCGTCGCGTGCCGGGTACCACGACGCGGTGGCGGCCCACCGGGCGGCCGGGTTCGAGATGCTCGCCGACCTCACCGCCGTCGACTACCTCGGGCACCCGGGGCGGGCCCTGCCCGACGGCGTGGCCGCCGAGCGCTTCGAGCTGGTGGTGGCGCTGCTGTCGGTGTCGCAGCCAAGGCGGGTGCGCGTGCGGGTGCAGGTGCCCGAGGACGACGCCGTGGTGGCGTCGCTGTGGGACCTCTACCGCGGCGCCGAGGCCATGGAGCGCGAGGCCTTCGACATGTTCGGCATCTGGTTCACCGGGCACCCCGACCTCACCCGGATCCTCATGCCCGAGGACTGGGAGGGGCACCCGCTGCGCAAGGACTTCGGCGTGGGGCGGGTGCCGGTGCAGTTCAAGCAGGCCCCGGGCCCCCGATGACGCCGCACACCGGGTCCTCCCTGTCGTCGGAGACCTTCGAGGGCTCCCAGGAGCTCGGGGACCGCGGCGCCACATCGCCGGCGGAGCTCGGGCGCGAGGCCGGGTCGGTGTTGCGGCTCCCCGAGGGCACCGGGGTCGACGTCTCGGACCTCGACGTGGAGTACCCCGACGACGAGACCATGATCATCAACATGGGCCCGCAGCACCCGTCCACCCACGGCGTGCTGCGCCTCATGATGGAGCTCGACGGCGAGACGGTGCTGCGCACGAAGCCGATCATCGGCTACCTCCACACCGGCATGGAGAAGACGGGGGAGGGGCTCACCTACCAGCAGGGCGCCACCAACGTCACGCGCATGGACTACCTGTCGCCCCTCAACAACGAGCTCGTCTTCTCGCTCGCCACCGAGAAGCTGCTCGGGATCGAGATCCCGCCGCGCGCCGTGTGGATCCGCATGCTGCTGTCGGAGCTCCAGCGGGTGTCGTCGCACCTCATGTGGCTCGCCACCAACGGCATGGACGTGGGCTCGACCACCATGATGATCTTCGGCTTCCGCGAGCGCGAGCTCGTGCTGGCCTTCTTCGAGAAGACGACCGGGCTGCGCATGAACCACAACTTCATCCGCCCCGGGGGGACCGCCGCCGACCTGCCCGACGGGTGGGAGGACGACGTGGAGACCATCCTCGACAACGTCACGGCGCGCCTCGCCGTCTACGACGAGCTGCTCACGGGGCAGCCCATCTTCCGCGAGCGCATGGAGGGCGTCGGCGCGCTGAGCGCCGAGGAGGCGCTGGCGCTGTCGGCCACGGGCCCCATCCTCCGCTCCACCGGCGTGGCCTGGGACCTGCGCCGGGCGATGCCGTACCTGGCCTACGACGAGGTCGTCTTCGACGTCATCATCGGCACCTACGGCGACAACTTCGACCGCTACGCCATCCGCCTCAACGAGATCCGGGAGTCGGTCCGGATCCTCCGCCAGGTGCTCGACAAGATGCCCGCCGGCGACTACCGGGTCCAGGACAAAAAGGTGACGCCGCCACCGCGCGCCCGCATCGACGAGTCGATGGAGGCGCTCATCCACCACTTCAAGATCTTCACCGAAGGGTTCAAGGTCCCCGAGGGCGAGGTCTACGTGGCGGTCGAGTCCCCGCGCGGGGAGCTCGGCTGCTACATGGTCTCCGACGGCTCGGCCAAGCCCCATCGGCTCCACATCCGGGCCCCGTCGTTCGTGAACCTGCAGAGCCTCCCCGTGATGATGCACGGCGGCCTCGTCGCCGACGCCGTCGCCACCATCTCGTCGGTGGACCCCGTCATGGGGGAGGTCGACCGATGACGTCCCCCGCCGCGGGCGGCCACCTCTCCGCCGAGGTCGTGGCGCGGGCGCGGGCGCTGATCGGCCTGTACCCGCACCCCCGTTCCGCGCTGATCCCCATCTGCCACCTGGCCCAGGAGCAGGACGGCTGGCTGCGCCCCGAGGCCATCGAGGAGATCGCCGGGCTGCTCGGCCTCGAACCGGCGGAGGTGCTGGGGACGGCGTCGTTCTACGAGATGCTGCACACCGAGCCGGTCGGGACCTACGTCATCTCGCTGTGCACCAACATCGCCTGCATGCTGCGCGGCGCCTACGACCTGCTCGAGCACGTGGAGACGTCGCTCGGGGTGCGCCCCGGCGCCACCACGGCCGACGGGATGTTCACCCTCGAGGACGCCGAGTGCATCGCCGACTGCGGGCGCGCCCCGTGCCTCCAGGTGAACCACCGCTTCGTCGGCGACGTCACCCCGGCGTCCTTCGACCGGCTGGTCGACGACCTGCGCGCCGGGCGCCTGGCGGACGAGATCCCCCCGCACGGGACCCTGGTGCGGGTGCGCCGGGCCGGGGGCCTGCGCGTCGACGACGCCACCATCCGGGCCGAGCGCGCCGCCGCCGCGGCGCGCGCCGGGGCCGGGGCGGAGGGGTCCTGATGGCGGTGGCCGAGGCACCCCGGATCGTCACGTCGCGCCTCGGGCACGAGGACTCGCACACCCTGGAGCGCTACCTCGCCACCGGCGGCTACGAGGGCCTGCGCAAGGCGCTGACCATGACGCCCGCGGCCGTGGCGAGCGAGGTCGACGCCGTCAGCCTCCTCGGCCGGGGCGGGGCCGGCTTCCCGGCCGGGCGGAAGTGGTCGATGCTGCGCCAGGCGCCCACCACCTACCTCGTGGTGAACGGCGACGAGAGCGAGCCCGCCACCTTCAAGGACCACATGCTCGTCGAGCGCGACCCGCACCAGCTCATCGAAGGGGTGGTCATCGCCGCCTACGCCATCCAGGCGTCGCGTGCCTTCGTCTACGTGCGCGGCGAGTTCGCCCTCGGCCTCGAGCGCGTGCAGGCGGCGCTCAACGAGGCCTACGAGCACGGCGCCGTGGGTGCGGACATCTTCGGGTCGGGGTTCTCCGTCGACGTGGTGGTCCACCCCGGTGCGGGCGCCTACATCTGCGGCGAGGAGACCGCCCTGCTGGAGAGCCTCGAGGGCAAGCGGGGCTTCCCCCGCATCAAGCCGCCCTACTTCCCCGCCGCCATCGGGCTCTACGGCGAGCCCACCGTCGTCAACAACGTGGAGACGCTGTCCAACCTGCCGTGGGTCATGGTCAACGGCTCGGAGGCGTTCACCGCGCTCGGGGCCGGCCGCTCCACGGGCACCCGCCTCTTCGCCCTCGCCGGGCACGTGCACAACCCCGGCGTCTACGAGGTGGAGATGGTGAAGACCACCTTCCGCGACCTCGTGTACGACCCCGGCCTGGGCGGCGGGATCCCCGGCGGCCGCCAGCTGAAGGCCATCATCCCCGGCGGGGTGTCGGCCCCGTGGTTCGGGCCGGGCCAGCTCGACCTCCCCCTCGGCCAGGACGAGGTGGGGGAGGCCGGCTCGATGCTCGGGTCGGGGTCGATCGTGGTGATGGACGACTCCACCTGCGTGGTGCGGGCCGCCTGGCGCATCACGCGCTTCTTCTGGCGCGAGTCCTGCGGGCAGTGCACGCCGTGCCGCGAGGGCAGCGGTTGGCTCGAGAAGATCCTGCGGCGCATCGAGGACGGCGCGGGCCGCGAGTCCGACGTCGATCTGCTCATGGACGTCTGCGACAACCTGGCGCCCGGCGTGTCCTGGCCGCCCCAGCAGACCACCATCTGCGTGCTCGGCTCCTCCATCCCCTCCTCCATCGCGTCGGCCATCCGGATGTTCCGTGACGAGTTCCTCGTGCACGTCAAGGAGGGGGGCTGCCCCCATGGCTGACCCCGTCGCCACCTCGCACCACGCCATCTCGCAACCGGCCGACCCCGACGCCACGGTCACCTTCTCGCTCGACGGGCGCGAGGTCACGGCCCCGGCGGGCGAGTTCCTCATCGCCGCGGCCGAGCGGGCGGGGACGTTCATCCCGCGGTTCTGCTACCACCCGCGCATGAAGCCCGTCGGCATGTGCCGGATGTGCCTGGTCGAGGTGTCCGGGCCCCGTGGGGCGACGCTCCAGCCGGCTTGTTACGTCACCGTGGCCGAGGGCATGGAGGTGGACACGACCTCGGAGAAGACGAAGAAAGCCCAGGTGGGCGTGCTCGAGCTCCTCCTCGTCAACCACCCCCTGGACTGCCCCGTGTGCGACAAGGGCGGGGAGTGCCCCCTGCAGGACCAGACCCTCGGGTACGGCCCGGGCGAGAGCCGCTTCCTCGAGGAGAAGCGCCACTGGGCGAAGCCGATCCCCATCTCCGAGCTCGTGCTGCTCGACCGCGAACGCTGCATCCAGTGCGGCCGCTGCGTGCGCTTCGCCGCCGAGGTGGCCGGCGAGGCGCAGATCGACTTCCTCGGGCGCGGCGACACCGTCGAGGTGAGCGTCTTCGAGGACCACGCCTTCACGTCGTACTTCAGCGGCAACACCGTGCAGATCTGCCCCGTCGGCGCCCTCACGGCCTCGCCGTACCGGTTCACGGCCCGTCCCTGGGACCTCGACCAGGTGGAGTCGACGTGCACGCTGTGCGCCTTCGGCTGCCGCGCCGCGGTGCAGTCGTCTGCCAACCGGGTGACGCGCCTGCTCGGCATCGACAGCGATCCCCTCAACCACAGCTGGCTGTGCGACAAGGGCCGGTTCGGCTACGAGGCCGTGAACGCCGAGGACCGCCTGACGGTGCCGCTCGTGCGCGGCACCGGGGAGCGGGACGCGGCCGGCGCCGCGCTGGTGCCGGCGTCGTGGGCCGAGGCGCTGTCGACCGCGGCAGCGCGCCTGGCGCAGGTCCGGGCCGAGCACGGCCCCGAGTCCATCGGCGTGATCGGGGGGGCCCGGTTGTCCAACGAGGACGCCTACGCGTGGGCCAAGCTCGCCAAGTCGGTGCTCGGCACGGACTCCGTCGACGCCCAGCTCGCCGACGGCCTGCCCGCCGAGGTGGTGCTGGGCCTGCCCCGGGCCACCGTCGACGACGCCTGTCGCGCCCGGTGCGTGGTCGTCCTCGCCGGCGACCTGCGCGAGGAGCTGCCGGTGCTCTTCCTCCGCCTGCGGGGCGCCGCCGTCGACGGCGGGGTGCCCGTGGTCGAGCTGGCGGCGCGCTCGGGCGCCCTGGGCGAGTTCGCCACGGCGTCGCTCGCCTACCGGCCCGGCGAGGCCGCCGCCCTGGCCCGCGCCGTCGCCGCCGGCGGGGAGCGCCCGGAGTCGGTCGACGAGGGCGCGTGGGAGGCCGCACGCGGTGCGCTGGGGCGCGCCGGCGACGGGGGCGAGGGCGTGGTGGTCGTGCTCGGCCGGCCCTCGATGGCGGAGCACGCCGAGCTGGTGGCCGCCGCCGCCGCCGCCCTGGCCGAGGCGTGGCCCGCGGCGCGCTTTCTTCCGGCACTGCGCCGGGGCAACGTCATGGGTGCGATCGACATGGGCCTCGCACCGGGCCTCCTGCCGGGCCGTGTGGGTCTCGACGAGGGCCGCCACTGGTACACCGCGGCGTGGGGCTCGGTCCCCCCGGCGCGCGGCCGCGACACCACCGGCATCCTGCGGGCGCTGGCGGACGGGACCATGCACGCGCTCGTGCTCGTGGGGGCCGACCCGGTCGGCGACTTCCCCGACCGGGCCCTGGCCGAGGAGGCCCTGCGCCGCGCCGGGCTGGTGGTGGCCGTCGACGCCTTCCTGTCGTCGTCGTCGGCGCTCGCCGACGTCGTGCTGCCGACCGCCTCGGCCCACGAGCGCGCCGGGACGACGACCAACATCGAGGGCCGCGTGACCCGCGTGGCCCAGAAGCTGGTGGCACCCGGCCAGTGCTGGCCGGACTGGATGGTGGCCGTCGAGCTGGCCGAGCGGCTGAGCGCGGACCTCGGTTTCGCCAGCGTCGCCGAGATCTGGGACGAGGTCGAGCGCCTGGCCCCCTCGCACGCCGGGATCACCCGAGCCGCCCTCGACGCGCCCGGCGGGCGCGACGGCATCGTCGCCCCGCTGGCGTCGTCACCCGTGCGCATCTCCTCCAGGGCCTCGCTGGCCCCCTTCGACCCCGTGGCCACGCCCGGCATCGAGGCCGTCGAGATCCAGGGGGCCCCGCCGCGCGCCGGGTTGGCCGAGCCCCTCGGCGGCGACGACGGCAACGGCGCCGGCAACGACGACGGCAACGGCGCCGGCCATGGCGATGGCAACGGCACCGGCAGCGCCGCCGCCCGCCCCCGGCCCTTGCAGTGGCCCCAGCCCGTGGACGCCCCGCACGTGCCCGCGCCCGACAGCTACTCGCTGCGCCTCGTGGCGCCGCGCCACCTCTACGACGGGGGCGTGTTCGTGGAGGCGTGCGCCTCGCTCGCCGCCCTGGCGCCGCCGGCCACGGTGCAGGCGAACCCGTACGACCTCGACCGCCTCGGTGTCACCACCGGTGAGCGCGTGCGCGTGCGCTCGGCCCGTGGCGCCCTCGTCCTGCGGGCGGTCGCCGACGACGGCGTCCCGCGCGGGGTGGCCTCGATCGGCTTCAACCTGGCCGCCACCGCGGCCGCATCGGACGGGGACGGCGCCACCGCCGGCACCGCCGGGGAGGCTGCGGCGACCGTCTTTGCGGGCGCGTCGGCGCTGATCGACGCCGGTGACCCCGTCGTCGACGTCCGGCTGGAGACGCTGTGACGGCCGGGAGCCGGTGATGGGACACCTCCTCGCCCTCGGCGACCCGCTGTTCGCGCACGGCGTGCACTGGGTCGAGCTGCTCATCGTCGTCATCAAGGTGCTGGTCGCCTTCGGTGCCCTGCTCGTCTCGGTCATGCTCATGATCTGGTTCGAGCGCAAGATCATCTCGGACATGCAGGCCCGCATCGGCCCGAACCGCGCCGGCCCGTGGGGCCTGCTGCAGACGCTCGCCGACGGCATCAAGCTGTTCTTCAAGGAGGACCTCCTCCCCGAGCGCGCCGACAAGTTCGTGTTCAAGCTGGCCCCCTACCTGTCGATCCTGCCCGCCTTCCTGGCGTTCGCCATCGTGCCGGTCGGGGGCCTCGTGACGGTGTTCGGGCACACGTTCGAGCTGCAGGTCGCCGACCCGCCCATCGGGATCCTGTTCCTGCTGGCGATGTCGTCGGTCTCGGTCTACGGCGTCATGCTGGCGGGCTGGTCGTCGGGCTCGAAGTACCCGCTGCTCGGATCGGTGCGCGCCTCGGCGCAGATGATCTCCTACGAGGCCGCCCTGGGGATGACGGTGACGATGGTGGTGCTGCTGGCGGGGTCGCTGTCGACCCGGGCCATCGTGGACGCCCAGTCCCACACGTTCATCGGGAGCTGGTACCTGATCCGCACCGGCATCCTTCCCTTCTTCCTCTTCATGATCGCCATCACCGCCGAGCTCACGCGCCCGCCGTTCGACCTGGTGGAGGCGGAGCAGGAGCTCGTGGGTGGCTTCAACACCGAGTACTCGTCCATCCGCTTCGCCCTCTTCTTCATGGCCGAGTTCATGAACGTCATCACCATGTCCGCCATCGTGGTGACGCTGTTCCTCGGCGGCCCCGACGGGCCCACCGCCCACGTGTTCATCCTGTCGTGGCTGATCCCGGTGGCCTGGTTCCTCGGCAAGACCCTGATCTTCCTGTTCGTCTACGTGTGGCTGCGCGCCGCCCTGCCGCGGCTGCGCTACGACCAGCTGATGGACCTCGGCTGGAAGGTCCTGATCCCGCTGTCGCTCGGGTGGGTCCTCGTCCTGGCGGCGTTCCTGGTGGGACGGTGGTGGGGGGTGGGCGTGATCGTGGCGCTCGTCGTCGCCGGCGGCCTGCTGCTGCGCTCCATCGTGGTCGGGGCGGGCGCGGGCGGCACCACCGAGGAGATCGACGCGCCCGAGGTGGTGTCCTGATGGGGTTCCTCGACGGGCTGCGCGACGAGCTGAGCTTCCTCGGCGGGTTCAAGGTGACCCTCCAGCAGATGGCGCGCACCCGCGTCACGTGGCAGTACCCGCTCCAGAAGAAGCCGAAGCCGATCCGCCAGCACGGGCGCCACGTCCTCAACCGCTACGAGGACGGTATGGAGAAGTGCATCGGGTGCGAGCTGTGCGCCGGGGTGTGCCCGGCCGACTGCATCTACGTGCGCGGCGCCGACAACGTGCCGTCCGACCCGGTCTCGCCGGGCGAGCGTTTCGGCTTCGTGTACGAGATCAACTATCTGCGCTGCATCCACTGCGACATGTGCGTGGAGGCGTGCCCCACCGAGGCCATCACCGAGACCAAGCTCTTCGAGTTCTCCTTCACCAACCGGGCGGACGCCATCTACACGAAGGACGAGCTGCTCGTCGACGACGACGGCCGGCCCCGCCGCCTGCCGTGGGAGGACTGGCGCGAAGGCGACGACCTGCACACTTCGGGCTGGATGCGGGCGACGTCGCCGTCGGGCGTGGCCGCCTACGAGGGCCGCGTGCAGTGGTCGGGGGAGCTGGGGTACGGCGTGCGCGCCCCGGAGGGCGGCCAGAGCGCCAACCGTGACGACGTCGCCACCGGCAACCGGCAGCTGCGCGACACCTTCTCGGCCCACCTCGACGACATCGACCGCAATCCCGACCAGCAGGGGGCGCGCGGCGTGATGAGCCGCCTGCGCGACCGGGTCCAGCTGCGGACGGGCTCGCTGCGCCGCCGGAGCGACGGCCGCTGATGCTCACCGCCACGCTGGCCACCCTCGTCACCGTGCTGGGCACCGCCACCAGGGTGGACGCCTTCACCTTCGCCGTGGCCGCCGCCGTGGTCCTGGCGGGCGCCGTCGGCGTGGTGGTGGCCCGCAACCCGGTGCACGCCGCGCTGATGCTCGTCATGACCCTCTTCGGCGTGGCCGTGCTCTTCGTCGAGCAGCAGGCCAACTTCCTGGCGGCCGTGCAGGTGATCGTGTACGCCGGCGCCATCGTCGTGCTCTTCCTCTTCGTGATCATGTTCCTCGGCGTCGACCGCGAGGAGAACGTGGCCGAGGAGCCCCTGCGGGCCCAGCGGCCCCTGGCCGTGGGGCTGGTGGTGCTGGCCCTCGCCGGCCTGCTGCTCATGGGGATCGGCGCCCACTGGTCCGTCGGCGCCCGGTCGGTGGCCGGCCCCGCCCGCGGCCAGGCCGGCGGGGACGTGGCCGCCCTGGGGCGCTCGGTGTTCACGACCTATCTGTTCGCCTTCGAGGTGACCTCGGCGCTCCTGGTGATCGCCGTGGTGGGCGCCGTCGTCCTGGCCCGCCGGCCCGGAGGGGCGTCGGGCGCGCCCGTGGACGAGGCCGACGACGTCGTCGGGGCCGTGCCCACGCCCATCACCGGCTCGGGCGCCGACGGCGCGGCCCCGGCCCCGGCGCAGGCGGAGGAGCTCTTCGTGGCGGGCGGCTCGTCGGGCGCCGACGCCGAGGAGCCGGCGTCGTGAGCCTCGCCGGTGGCTGGTACCTCGGGTTGGCCGCGGTGGTGTTCTGCATCGGCGCGCTCGGCCTGCTGGTGCGGCGCAACGTCCTCGTCATGTTCATGTGCGTCGAGCTCATGCTGAACGCCGCCAACCTGACCTTCGTGACCTTCGCCCGCATGCTGAACGACGTCGGGGGCCAGGCGCTCGTGTTCTTCACCCTGGTGGTGGCGGCGGCCGAGGTGGTCGTCGGCCTCGGCATCGTCGTCGCCATCTTCCGCCGCCGCCGGACCGCCACCGCCGACGACCTCCACATCATGCGGGGCTGACCGCCCGCCATTCGACTTCGACAACCAGTCCCCGACCACCAGCCCCCGACCACCAGCCCCCGACCGAACCGGACCCGATCACCATGCTCCACGCCGCCTACCTGCTGCCGCTGCTGCCGCTCGCCGGCTTCGTCGTGCTCGCGGCCGCCGGGCGCCGGCTGGGCGATCCCTGGGCCGGCTGGCTGGGCACGGCCACGGTGGCGGGGTCCTTCGTGGTGGCCTGCGTGGTCTATGCCGGGCTCGTCTCGCGGGCGGCCCCGTTCCGGTCGTTCACGCAGGACCTGTTCACGTGGATCCCGGTGGGCGGGCTGCAGGTGAAGGCGGCGCTGCTCGTCGACCCGCTGTCGATGACGATGGCGCTGTTCGTGACGGGTGTGAGCGCGCTCATCCACCTGTACTCCATCGGCTACATGAAGGGCGATCCCGACTACCCGAAGTTCTTCCTCTACCTGAACCTCTTCGTGGCGTCGATGCTGCTGCTCGTGCTGGGCAACAACCTCCTGTTCACCTTCGTGGGGTGGGAGGGCGTCGGGGTGTGCTCCTACTGGCTGATTGGCTTCTGGTTCGGGCGCGACAGCGCGGCCAGCGCGGGGAAGAAGGCCTTCATCTACAACCGCCTGGCCGACGTCGGGTTCCTCATCGCCGTCTTCCTCGTCTTCTCCAAGACCGGGACCCTCGACTACACCGGGATCTTCTCCCACCTGTCCGCCATCGGCGGCGGGACGGGCACGGCGGTGTGCCTGCTGCTGTTCGGGGCCGCGGCGGGGAAGTCCGCCCAGCTGCCGCTGTTCCCGTGGCTGGCCGACGCCATGGAGGGCCCCACGCCGGTGTCGGCCCTGATCCACGCGGCGACCATGGTCACCGCGGGCGTCTACCTGATGTGCCGTATCAGCCCCGTCCTCGCCCAGTCGCACACCGCCCAGCTGGTGGTGGCCTCGATCGGGGCCACCACCGCCTTCGTGGCCGCCACCATCGGCTGCGCCCAGAGCGACATCAAGAAGGTGCTCGCCTACTCGACGGTGTCGCAGCTCGGGTACATGTTCCTGGCCGTGGGGACCGGGGCCTACGAGGCCGCCATCTTCCTCATGGTCGCCCACGCCTTCTTCAAGGCGCTGCTCTTCCTCGGGGCGGGATCGGTGATCCACGGGCTGCACGACGAGCAGGACCTCAAGAAGATGGGGAACCTGCGGCGGTTCATGCCGCTCACGTTCGCCACCTTCGCCGTGGGCTGGCTGGCCATCGCCGGGATCCCGCCCCTGTCGGGCTTCTTCGCCAAGGGGGACGTGCTCGACAACGCCTTCGCCCGGTTCCCGGTCCTGTGGGTCGTGGGCCTCGTCACCGCCGCGCTGACGGCGTACTACATGACCCGGCTGGCGGCTCTGGCGTTCTGGGGCGACGACCGCTGGCGCGCCGTGCTGGGGGCCCGCCCCTCGGCGTCGACGTCGGCACCCGACGCCCACGACCACGGCGGCGCCGTGCCCCACGAGGCGCCGCCGGTGATGGCGCTCCCGCTCGTCGTGCTGGCGGCGCTGGCCCTCGTCGGCGGCCTGCTGCACCTGCCGTGGCACCCGAGCTGGGACCCGCTCGGGTGGTTGCGCCCGGTCTTCGGCACCGCCCTGTTCGACGCCCACCAGTCGTCGGGCACCCGGTGGGCCCTCGGCATCGTCGACTCGGTGGTGGCCGTGACGGGGCTGGCGGTGTCCTTCCCGCTGTGGTCGCGTCGCCCCGACGCGCCCGCGCTCGAGCCCGCCGTGCTCCGGCGCGCCTACTTCCTCGACGACGTCTACGACGCGCTCATCGGCCGCCCAGGCCAGGCGTTCGCCACCTTCTGCGCCACGGTGGTCGAGGCCAGGGTCATCGACGGCGCCGTGAACGGCGTGGGCCGGCTGGCGCGGGCCACGGGGGGCGGGCTGCGGCGGGTGCAGACCGGCTTCGTCCGCCAGTACGCGCTGGGCATCGTGTTCGGCCTGGTCGTCCTGCTCGCCTGGATGGCATCGAGGGCGTGGTCATGACGCACGACGGCGCCTTCCCCTTCCTCACCGTGCTCATCCTGCTACCCGCGGGCGCGGCCCTCGTCGCCGCGCTCGTGCCGTCCTCGCTGGGCGAGCGCGGCCAGCGGCTGGCGGTGCAGGCCGTGGGCCTGGCCGGGTCCCTCGCCACCCTCGCCCTCGCCATCACCGTGGCCGTGCGCTACCGGGCCGGCGACGGCGGGTTCCGCCTCGTCAGCCAGCACGTGTGGGCGCCGACGCTCGGCATCTCGTGGCACCTCGGTGTCGACGGCATCTCGGTGTTCCTCGTCCTCATGGCGGCCCTGCTGTTCCCCCTGGCCCTCGTGGCGGGGAAGATCGACCGCCACCCGCGCTCGTTCGTGGCCTGGCTCCTGCTGCTCGAGGCCGGGTGTCTCGGCAGCTTCGTCTCGCTCGACCTGATCCTGTTCTTCCTCTTCTTCGAGCTGACCCTGGTCCCCGTCTACTTCGTCATCGCCGGGTGGGGCTTCGCCCGGCGCGCCTACGCGGCCATCAAGTTCTTCGTGTACACCTTCCTCGGCTCCGCCTTCCTCCTCGTGGGGATCGTGGCCGTGGCCTTCGTCCACCAGCGCCAGACGGGGCACCTGACGTTCGACCTCGTGGCGCTCAGCACCACCCATCTGGGGCTGGCCTCGCAGGTCCTGCTGTTCCTGGCGTTCACCGCCGCCTTCGCCGTGAAGGCCCCGATCTTCCCGTTCCACACGTGGTCGCCCGACGCCTACGCCGAGGCGCCCACCGGGGGCGCGGTGATCCTGGCGGCGGTCATGGCCAAGCTCGGCACCTACGGCATCCTCCGCTTCGACCTGACACTGTTCCCCCGGGCCGTGGTCGACCTGGCGCCGCTGCTGCTCACGCTCGGGGTCGTCGGCATCCTCTACGGGGGCATCGTGGCGTGCGTCACCCGTGATCTGAAGCGGCTGGTGGCGTACTCGTCGCTCGCCCACCTCGGGTTCGTGGTGCTCGGCACCTTCGCGCTCACGACCCAGGGGGTCACCGGCGGCGTCCTGCAGATGGTCAACCACGGCCTCGTGATCGCCGTGCTCTTCATCGTGATCGGGTGGGTCTACGAGCGGCGCAAGACGTGGCAGGCCGACGAGCTGCGCGGCCTCCAGCGGGCCGCGCCGGTGCTGGCGGCGGTGTTCACGGTGGCCATGCTGGCCGCCATCGGGCTGCCCGGGCTCAACGGCTTCGTGGGCGAGTTCCTGGTGCTCACGGGGACGTTCCTGTCGCACCGGTGGTGGGCGGTGGCCGCCACCGGTGGGGTCGTGCTGGCGGCTCTCTACCTGCTGTGGGCCTACCAGCAGGCCTTCCACCACGAGCCCGACGAGGCCAACGCCGCGGTCCGGGACCTGTCGTGGCGCGAGGTCGCCGTGGTGGCGCCGCTCGTCGCCCTCATCTTCGTGCTGGGCGTCTATCCGAAGCCCGTGCTCGACCGCATCACCCCCTCGGTCGACCGCCTCGTGCACCACGTGGAGGGGTCCACGGGCACGCACCAGCCGACGGTGGCCACGAACGGGCCGGCCCCGGTGCGCGTCAGCGGATCGGCGACGTCGGGGAGGGTGCCGTGACCACGCTGCTGGCGGCGGGCCTGGCCGTCCCGAAGATCGCCTACCTGTCGATCCTCCCCGAGCTCGTGCTCCTGGGCGGGGCCGTCGTGATCCTGGCGGCGGCGTCGCTGCAGCGCCGGCCCATGGACCCCACCACGGTGACGGGGATGACCGTGGCCACGTCCCTCGCCGCGCTGGCGCTCGCCCTGGTGCAGTGGTTCGACGTCGTCAACCACGGGGCGCACGTGTCCATCGACTCGGCCGTCGTCGAGGACGGCTTCAGCGCCCTGGTCGCCGTGCTGGTGTCGTGCGCGGTGTTCCTCGCCGCCCTGGTCGGCGACGGCTGGATGCGCCGCGAGCACGCCTGGGGCCCCGAGTTCCACGTGCTCATGCTGGTGTCGGCGTCGGGGGCGATGATCATGGGCGCCGCCAACGACCTCATCGTGGTGTTCCTCGGGCTCGAGATCCTCTCCATCGCCCTCTACGTCCTGGCGGCCATGAACGCCCGCCGGGCCGAGTCGGGCGAGGCGGCGCTCAAGTACTTCGTCCTGGGCGCGTTCTCCTCGGCGGTGTTCCTCTACGGCGTGGCCCTGGTCTACGGGGCCACGGGGTCGACGAACCTGCCCCAGATCGCCTCCTACCTGGCCAACAACGTCATGCTGCACAACGGCCTGCTGCTCGCCGGGATGGCGATGCTGCTCGTGGGCTTCGGCTTCAAGGTGGCGGCCGTGCCCTTCCACCTGTGGACGCCCGACGTCTACCAGGGCTCCCCGAGCCCCGTGACGGGCTTCATGGCGGCGGTGGCCAAGGCCGGCGGGTTCGCCGCCCTGCTGCGGGTGTTCGTGTCGTCGTTCGGGCTCCTGCGCAGCGACTGGCAGCCCGCGGTGTGGGTGCTGGCGGCCATCACGCTGCTCTTCGGGGCGGTGGTGGCCCTGGCCCAGCGCGACATCAAGCGCATGCTCGCCTACTCGTCGATCAACCACGCCGGCTTCGTGCTCCTCGGCCTGCAGGTGGCCACGGCGCGCGGGATCGAGGGGTCGCTCTACTACCTGTTCGTGTACACGTTCATGGTGATCGGGAGCTTCGCGGTCGTGACCGTGGTGGGCGGGCCCGGTGACACCCGCCACGACCTCGACCGCTACCGGGGCCTCGCCGCCCGGCGCCCGTGGCTGGCGGGCTCGCTGGCGGTGCTCCTGATGGCGCAGGCCGGCATCCCCTTCACCACGGGGTTCCTGGCCAAGCTCGAGGTGATCTCGGCGTCGGTGGGCGGCCGCTCCACGGCGCTGGCCGTCATCGCCATGGTGTCGGCGGCCATCGCCGCCTTCTTCTACCTGCGGGTCATCCTCCTCATGTACTCACCCGCCCCGTCCGCGGCCCACCCGGCCGGGCACGACGGCGCCCGGGTGGCCCCGTCGGCCGCCGCCGGCGAGGCCGACGAGGCCGACGAGGCCGGCGAGGCCGGCGAGGCCGGCGTGCCGGCGGGCCTGGCGGCGGAGTCCGCCGGGACGGTCTCGGTGCTGGTCGGGCCCGACGACGACGAGGCCTCGGCCGTGCCCGTGACGGTGGCGGCTGCCATCGCCGTGTGCGTGGCGGTCACGGTGCTGTTCGGCATCTGGCCCGCGCCCCTGGTCGACTTCGCCCACAAGGCGACGCTCCTCTTCCGGTAGGGCGCCGGGGCGCTCCCGGCCCGCAGCGGCCCCCGACCTCCCGGGCCCCCCGGAACCACCCCCGGGCGGCCCGGTCCCGTCCCGAGGCGCGCTCAAGGACCGGGGTCCCTCCGCCGATGCCATACCTGTGACTACAAGGACCGCCGGGCAGTCGTCGTGAGGGCACGACCCGAACTCGGCCTCGACGGCGAGCCCGAGCTCGTCTTCCAGCCCGCCGTCGACCTCGCCACCGGTCGCCTGCTCGGCTTCGAGGCCCTGCTCCGCTGGAACGACCCCGACCTGGGGCCGATCCCCCCGAGCGTCCTCATCCCGTGGGCGGAGTCCAACGGCCACATGGTGGAGCTCAACGCCTGGGTGTTGTCCGAGGCCTGCGCGGCGGCGGCGTCCTGGCAGTCGGACCTCCAGCTGGCCGTGAACTGCTCGGTGTTCCAGCTCCGCCAGCGCGAGGCGGCCTCCGCGGCGGCCGCCGCGCTCGAGGAGTCGGGGCTCAACCCCGACCGGCTCACCATCGAGATCACCGAGACCAGCGTCACCGACGACGGGGCGGCCGCCGACTTGCACGCCATGTCGCGCCTCGGGATCCAGCTGACGGTGGACGACATCGGGTCGGACTGGTCGACGATCGAGAGCATGGGGCAATTCTCCATCAACACCATGAAGATCGACGGCACCCTCATCGAGGGCCTGGCGGACCCCACCGGCGTCAGCCGGGCCATGGTGGAGACCATCGTGCACGTCAGCCACTCGCTCGGCATCTGCACGGTGGCGGAGAGCGTCGAGACCGCCAAGCAGGTCAAGATCCTGCGGGAGCTGGGGGCCGACGTGGGCCAGGGGTACTTCTTCGCCCCTCCACTGGCAGTCGAGGACGCCCTCACCCTGACGACGATGGAGCCGCTGCCGGTGTTCCCCCTGTGGTCGATCGGCGGGGACGACGACGGGGACGACGACGGCGGCGCCGACCTCGACGGCGGCGCCTTCACCTCTCCGGGGATCGCCGCCGAGGTCATGGACGCCCTCGACTCACTGCCGGGCACCGCCGAGCACGCCGGGGAGAGGGCCATCGACGACGACATCCACATCGAGTCGAGTGACGTCTCCCTGGTGAGCAAGCGCGGCAAACTCCTGGCCTCGTTCCGACGGGGCAAGTCGGCCTGACCGGTCCGGGCCCCGGCTCGCAGGACCGCCCGGCATCGGGGCTTCATCAATGGCCGCCCTCTGCCGATTACTACACGGTGGAATCGCTGACGAGCGTGGTGGGCGCTGCACAGGAGGGCAGCGAGGAGGCGTTCTCGTGCCTGTTCCGGGCGTTGAACCCCCAGATCCTGCGCTACCTCCGCCACCACGCCGGCGCGGCGGCCGAGGACCTCGCCGCCGAGACGTGGTTGGCCGTGGCCAACGGGTTCGACCGGTTCGCGGGGGACGACGGGGACTTCCGCTCCTGGCTGTTCTCCATCGCCCGCCGCCGCGTCGTGGACCACTTCCGGCGTGAGCACCGCCGGCCGAGGACCGTCGCCCTCGGTGCCGTCGACGCGCTGGCTCCGGGCGGCGACTTCCAGGCCGACGTGGTGGGAGCGATGTCGGCCGAGCGGGCGGTCGAGATCCTGGTCCGGGACCTGCCTGCCGACCAGGCCGAAGTCGTGGTGCTGCGCGTGGTGGGCGGCCTCGACGTCGACGAGGTGGCGAGGATCCTGGGCCGCACCCCGGGGTGGGTACGGGTGGCCCAGCACCGGGCGCTGCGCCGCATGCGGGAACGCCACGACCACCGGGAGCTCCGTCTCGCTGTAACGGCCTGACGCCGGGGGGCGATACCAGGAGATGATGCCCCTGTGCCCGCTCGACCGCGACGTGGCGCTCGCCCCCGACGTCGCCGACGCCCTCCTCGAGGGCCGGCTCGGCGAGGCCGACGCCCCTGACGGCTTCGGGCACGTCGCCGTGCTGGTGCGGGCGGCCAGGATGCCGGCGACCGCGGACGAGCGGGCGATCGGTCACCGGCTGGTGGCGGCCTGGACGCACGTCCGCCGGGCGGGCGCGGCCGGGATCCCGAGGAGGCACTCCGGTGGGCGCTAGGCAGCCCACCCGCCGTCCGGGGCGGACGTGGCGCGTCGGCCGGCGCGGCGACGAGGGCCAGAGCCTCCTGGAGGTCGTCATGGCCCTGGGAGTCCTCAGCATCGTGCTGCTCCCGTTGGCGAGCGTCTTCTACTGGGGGGCCACCAACTCCGCCTACAACCGTGAGTACGGCGACGCCATCGCCATCGCCAACGGCTTCCTGGCCAAGGCGAACGCCATCAGCTACGCCAACCTCGGCTTCTACGAGAACCAGTTCGGCACGCCACCGCAGACGGTCCCCGGGTACAACGGCCAACCCGGTGTCGACCTGGGCGCCACCCCGACGGCCCCGGCGACGGCCCAGGTGCCCACCGGGACCCAGTTCAAGCAGGTGGGCACCGTCGTCTTCTCCGAGGTGACGCACATCGTGTGGGTGGACGGCTCGGGCGGGAACGCCTACGCCTACAAGCAGGTGTACGCCGTGGTGTCGTGGTCCGAGGGGGGCCACAACGTCTCGGCGACGCAGAACATCCTCGTGTACCCCGGGGGCCTGGGCAAGTACACCGGCCCACAGGACACCCCGCCGTCGGGCACGACCGGTGCTCCCGACAACGTGGCGGGCCTGTCGGCGTGCCCCGGCGGTCCCGCCGACGTCTCGCCGTGCGTCCCCGTGGACCCGGCCGGAGAGGTGACGGTGAACCTCGTCTGGACCGCTCCTGTGGACCCGACGGGGTTCTACGACGTGGTCTGGGCGCCCGACCCCGGCGGGCAATTGGCGCTGGTGACGCCGGACACGTCGGGCACGTCGGGAGCGTGGGAACTGCCGGGATCGACGGCGAGCGGCTCGATCGCGGGGACCGCCACCAGCTTCACGGTGACGGGACTGGCGCCGTCCACGAAGTATTGGTTCGAGGTCGTGGGCTTCTCGTCCGACGGGACGATGTGGGCGACCTCACAGACCTGGGTGAGTGCCACGACCCTCACGCCCCCTGTCCAGTCCTGTGCCCTCAACTCCCTGACGGTCAGCCAGCCCGGTCAGCTTTCGGGGCAGGCCACCGTGAAGAAGACCAACTTCCACCTGACGAGCGCCATGTCCCTGACGGTGACCTACTCGGGATCGTGCACCAGTGGCGCTGACACCGTCACGGTGGCCGCCACGTCGAACGGCGCCGATCCCGGGTCGCCGTACACCCTCACGTGGGGGTCGACCCAGTACGCCGACACGGTGTGCCCGGCCGCCGGGTTCACCACGGGCACGCACCTCTACACGGTCTCGCTCAACGGTTCGCCGACGAGCCTCTGGGCCCAGGTGTCGTTCGCCACGACCAACGGGTCGGCGGCATGCTGAAGACCCTGGGCTCGCGCCCGCGACGCCGGCGGGCACCGTCTTGCACCGAGCAGGGCTTCACCCTGGTCGAGTTGATGGTGGCCATGACCATCTCGATCATCCTGCTCACGCTCACGGTCACGATGGTGACGGTCTTCAGCAAGGCGGAGGCCTCGACCGTCAACAGCGCCAACTCGGCGGCGAACGTCCGCCTGGTGCTGCTGCAGCTGCAGAGCGACATCCAGTCCGCCAACCCGGTGGGAACGCTCGGGAGCGTGGCCGCCTACAACGACGAGCTCCAGCTGACGATCCAGCCGTCCAACCAGGTCATCACCTGGCAGTACAGCTACGCGACGAGGCAACTCACTCGCCAGATCGGTTCCGGCACCGCCACCGTGCAGTTGACCGACGTCACCAACGGCGACCCGGCCAGCGGCGGGATCCCCCTGTTCGGCTACTACGACCACTGCTCGATCAACCTCGTCACCCAGGCCCAGGCGACCGCTCCGAGCATCAGCGCCGCCACGACGGCCGTGCAGGTGACCTTGTCGGTCGCCAACGTCAACTCGGCGCCGTACGGGTCCACCACCACCGTTCACGTCATGAACCAGGCACCGGGGGTGAGCCGATGCTGATGAACGTGCCACCGCTCCGTCGTCCCCCGGCCCGCCGAGACCGCGAGGCCGGTTCGCTCGCCGTCGTCATGTCCATCATCTTCGTCGTGGTGCTGTTGAGCTCGGCGATGATCACCCGTGTGCTCGGCGACTTCGACAACGCCAACCTCGAGACCAAGATGGCCCAGGCCCGCGCATTGGCGCAGTCCGGGGTGGCCGACGCCTTGTTCCAGATCGACCAGGAGGGTGCGTCACCCGCCTCGTTCTGCAACGAGCCCAACAGCGGTGGCGCCTGCACCCTGAGCGGTATCCCCGGCGCACCCGGGACCGTCTACACCGCCCGGTACAGCTCGGCGAGCAACTCGTACACGGTCCTGTCCAAAGGGACGTCGCGCGGTGTCTCCTACGCGGTCCAGGTCACGATCAAGAACAGCCCCGTCATCACCAATGCCGTCTACGGAGGGGCGTTCGTCACGTTCGACGGGAACTCCACCACGGACCTGCAGGTCACCGACGCCTACGGGAACCCGGTCCCGGGCGCCACCGCCGCCATCGCCGTCGGGCCCGGAGGCACGCTGACGTGCAACGGCCCCACCGATCCCAACGCCACGTACGTCAACTACGGAGGCTCGATCTCGAAGTGCACGCCGGTCCAGAACCTCGGTCCCATCTACGCGCCCCAGCAACCCTCCCAGACCTGCCCCGCGCCACTGAACCCCTACGGCGAGCCCCCGACCCCGTGCATGCCGGCGCTCACGACCGCGTCACCCCCGGGGCCGACCCAGGCGTGCACCGCTATGAGCTCGCAGGTCACGGGAACGGATGCGACGGGTTACACGGTCACGGGCCCGGCCACCCTGGAGCCCGGGATCTACTCCTGCCGGGGGGGGCTCACCATGACCGGCACCGTCAACGTGGACTATGCCCAGAGTCCCCAGCAGAACAACGGTCAGGTGCAGATCTTCGTGTTCCCGCCCGTCGGGTCCACGACGTCCCCCAACATCGATCTCAGCGCGGCGACGGTCAACCAGTGCGAGACGATCGGGTCGGGGTCGGGGATCTGCAAGGGGGGCCTCGTCGGCGACCCGACCGACCTGAAGATCTACGCCTGGGGCAGTGGGAACGCCAACCTGGGTGGCGGCTCCGCCGACGCCGAGTTCTGGGCCCCGGGGATGATCCTCACGATGGACGGCACCTCGAGCTCGCTCAACTGGACGGGATCGATCATCCTCGGCGGGATCAAGGCCAACGGACATCCGAGCTTCAAGCTGAACTTCGACGAGCGGGTGGGGAGTGAGAACCAGCAGGCGAACTGGCAGATCTCCAACTACCTGCCGACGTCGACCGGCTTCTCGATCCCGTAGGGCGGGCCCTGCCCTGCGCCCGGATCAGGTGGTGAAGAGGATGCCGAGCACGGCCACCACGACCCCGGCCGCCACGGCCACCGACGCCGTCAGCACCAGGTGTGCGTTCTGCGCCCACGTGCCCACGCGCCCGACGGCCTGACCGGCCGCGGCGTCCGGGAGGGCGCGCCGGTCGTCGGTGACCGGGCCTGCGTCGACGGGGACGGTCGCCGCCGGGGACGGCGTGGCCTCGACCTCGACCTCGACCTCGGTCGCCGTCGCGGACTCGATCGACCTGACGGGGCGCAGGGGGTCGTCGCCGGCCCAGTGTCGGCCGTCCCAGAACCGGAGCCAGACACCGCCCGTCGTGTCGGGGTACCACCCGGCAGGGGGAAGGGCCTGCCCACCTGCAACCGAGCGCGCCCTCGCGTCCTCGTGCACCAGTACCTGGGTCATGTCGGACCCCCTTGCCTCCTGCCTGTCTGTGCAGGCTCCCTCTCGGCACATCGCGGGGCCTGGGCCCGTCCGGGCCCACGTGCCACTGAGGACACCATGCGCCTCTGCGTGGGCAGGACAGTAGAGCCGATGGTCCCAACCGGAGCCGCGGATCACCGCGGCGGACCGACGGACGGACGCAGGTGTATGCGTGAATGGTCGGCTCGGAACCCAGCCGACACGGCACCAGGAAACCCCCGCCGGTACCGACGGGGGTTTCCCCTTCACCCGAACGGGCACGCCACGACCACGTCACCGCTCGTGCGGCGACGGCAGCGTGGCTATGCGGCCGTCGTCTTGCGCGTGGTGCTCGGCGCCGCCCGGTGCGGGCGCGTCGCCCTCGGCGCCGCGGCCTTCGGGGTGGGCGTCGGCCGCACCGTCTTCGGCATGGCCGACATGACGGCGGCGCGCGTCTGCGCCAGCATCTTCTGCGCGAACTCACGCTGGGTCTTCAAGGCCTCCTCGGTGAAGTCGAAGATCCCCTTCACCAGGTCGCGGACTGCGGGCATCTCGACGGGTGCCAGCTCGCCGACGGCCTTGGCCCACGAGCGGCCGGCTTCGAGCAACGCCTCCTCACTCCTGCGGAAGAACTCGAAGACCTCCTTCTCGAACTGTTCGGTCTCATGGAGGGTTGCCATCGGGGCGCCTCCTTCCTGCGGGGACACAGCCCCGCCAATCCCAGCGTGAGCCGAGGCACGGCCCGCCGACAGGGTCCAAGGACCCTTGCCGCTCCCGGGTGTCACCCGTGGAGCGAGGGCCGCCCGTGGCGTGCCGGCCGCGGCACCGGGTGCGACCTCAGGACCACGCCGCGGCTTCGGCGGCGACGTCGCGCGTCGCCGCCACGGCTTGGGCGACGGTCAACGGAGACGGCGCCGCGGGCCCGGTGGGCGGCTGGGTCGCCATCGTCGTCGGCCACCCGGACGTGTCCTGCCCGGTTGCGCTGCGGACTTGCAGCTCGACGACCAGGCCGTCGGCCCGAGCCCGCACCACCGTGACCTCACTGCCGTCGGCCACGCTGTTCGTGAGCAGGACCGACCCGTGGCCGAGGGCCGTGCGCACCGGGCTGTCGCCGACGAGGGGGAAGCTCCCGTCGTTCAGGGCCCGGCGGAGCTGGAGCACGCGCAGGAACGCCCCGTCCCCGGCCGCGTCGTGGAGCGACACCTCGCGGTCGACGACGCACCCGGCGGTGGCGAACTCGCGTACCGCCGCGACGGTGAACCCGTGGCCGAGGAGGGTGCTGACGCGGTCGCCCAACGCCGTGGCCCGGGTCGACGGCGAGCGCTCGACCCCGGCGTTCTCGGGCTCGAAGTCCGACGCGCCGGTCGTGTCGGGGAGCCAACCCCCGGCGGGGGCGGTCGCCGGCGTCCGGGGATCGAGGCACCCGACGGGACCCGACGGCCCTCGGGGCGGGCTCGACGTCGATCGGGTGGCGGTGCCGCCGGTGGCGCCGCACGCGGCGCACAGCGCAGCGAGGACCGCGAGGGCGAGACGTCGGCGCCGGGGCACGGCGGCATTCTCACAGCCCTGTCCGGTCGGCGAGGCGCGCGAGGCGGCGAGCCGTGCCCGGCGCCGGGTCCTTCGTCGATTCTGCCGGGTCCTTCGTCAATTCTGCCGGGTCCTTCGTCAATTGTGAGGAAGGACCGGGGGGTCGCGCGTGGCTATCGTGGGGCTCGCGCCGATTCCGGGCGCCGGCCGAAGGAGGCCCCCCGTTGGGAACGCGTCGTCCGGGCAACCGTCGCTGGGCGCCGACCGGGTCCGCCGCCAGGCTCGGTCTCGTATCGCTCATTGTGGGCGCCGGATGTTTTGCAGGCGCATTGGGCGTGGTCATCGGTGCAGCCGCGAGCACGCAACCTGCTGACTGGGCCACGCAACAGAGCTTCCCTATCGCGCAGTACAGCTATGCCGCCATCACGTGCGCCGACCAGACGCACTGTCTTGCCGTCGGCAGGCAGATCACGTCGGGTGCCGGCGCTGTCGTCACCACATCCGACGGCGGTGCCCACTGGAGCCCGCAGAGCGTGCCCGGTGGCACGGGGGCGCTCTCGGGCGTGGCGTGCGCGTCGGCCTCGGACTGCTGGGCGGTGGGAAGCGACCCGAGCTTCGTCGACGGGATGGTCCTGTCCACGACCGACGGCGGGCAGACGTGGAGCACCCGGGGCGTGCCGAGTGGCACCGGCCCGCTCTCCTCGATCTCGTGCCCGTCGGGCTCCGCGTGCGTGGCGGTGGGCGCCAATTTCCCGGACTTCGTGGGGGGTACGGGGAGCACCGGCAACAGCGGCACGGGCAGCACCGGCAACAGCGGCACGGGCAGCACCGGCAACAGCGGCACGGGGATGACCGGTGGCACGGGCCCGGGCGCCTTCTTCCTCTCGGGCACCGGCGTCGCCCTCTCCACCACCGACGGCGGGTCCACGTGGAGCTCGGCGACACTGCCGAGCGCCACCGGCCCCCTCCAGGGCGTGTCGTGCGCGTCGAGTGCGGACTGCTGGGCGGTGGGCAGCGATCCCACCGCCACCACCGGCCTGGTGCTGTCCACGACGGACGGTGGGCGCCACTGGGGCGGTCAGGCGCTCCCGGCCGCGGTCGGGCCCCTGTCCGCGGTGGCATGCACGTCCACCTCGGACTGCCGGGTGGCGGGCACCACGCCGATTGCCGGGAACGGCGTGCTGGTGGGGATGATCGTCGGCACCACCGACGGTGGGTCCACGTGGACCGGCGGGAACCTTCCCAACGGCACCGGCCCGTTGACCTCCCTGTTGTGCACGTCGAACAACCAGTGCTGGGCCGGCGGCAGCGGCTTCACCGGTGGTGACGGCGTGGTCGTCGCCACCACCGACGGGTCCGCCTGGGTCCCGCAGGCGCTACCCCCCGGCACCGGTCCCCTCGCGGGGCTCACCTGCGCGTCCACGTCGCACTGCTGGTCGGTGGGCGGGAACCCCTTCGTCGGCTTCCCGTTGACCGGCGCGTCGGTGCGGGCCGCCCGTTCCGGCCACGCAGCCCGGGTCTCGGCGGCGGCGATCTCCGGGTCGCCCCGTCCGAGCTCGACGATCGGGTTCGCCTACGGATCAGCGGGAATGATCGTGGCCACCACCGACGGTGGCACCACGTGGACGACCCAGACCGTCTCGTCGAGCGGCCTGACGAGCCTGTCGGCGATGTCGTGTCCCGATGCCGTGCACTGCTGGGCGCTGGCCACCGACTCCACGGGGGCGCCGGTCGTGCTGGCGACCACCGACGGCTGGAAGACGGCGAGCACCGAGAGCCTGCCGTCGGGGATCGACCTGCCGTCCGACATCACGTGCGCGACCACCTCCGACTGCTGGGTGGTGGGGGCACAGGTCGACATCACGCAGACGAGTGTCTCCGAGAGCGGCGTCGTCCTGGCCACGACCGACGGCGGGACGACGTGGACGCCGCAGTCGTTGCCCATCGGAACGGGACTGCTCGCCGGCGTGGCGTGCGCCTCGAGCTCGGACTGCTGGGCGGCGGGGTACGACCTCTTCAGCCAGGTCGGGACCGTCGTCGCCACCACCGACGGCGGGGCCACCTGGAGCGCGCAGACGCTGCCGAACGGCACCGGGGTGCTCGCCGGCGTGGCGTGCGCCTCGAGCTCGGACTGCTGGGCGGTCGGGAGCCAGCCGTTCGGATCCGCCGGCGAAGTCGTCGCCACCACGGACGGCGGTGCCGCCTGGGCCCTCCAGTCCGTCCCGCGCGACTCCGGGCCGTTGTCGGCGGTGTCGTGCCCCTCCGCCACCACGTGCTGGGCCATCGGGAGCCCCTACAACGGCAGCGGGGTCCTGGCCACCACCGATGGCGGCACGACGTGGGCAACGCAGCTCCTCCCCTTCGGGGTGGGAGGCCTGTCCGACATCTCGTGTCCCACCACCAGTGACTGCTGGGCGGTCGCAGGGTCGGTGAACTATTTCCCCGGGGTCTTCGTGCCCCCGATCGCGTTCGGCGGCAGTGGCGTGATCGTGGCCACCACCGACGGTGGGAGCCTGTGGAGCGTCCAGGGTGTGCCGACCGATGTCGTGGCCGTGTCGGGGGTGTCGTGCCCGTCGGCGACGGCGTGCTGGGCGGTGGGCGAGACCCAGACCGATTTCTCCGTCCTGACGGAGCTCGGCGTCACCGTCACCCCAACGACCACGCTGCCGCCGCCCGTCACGGTCCCCACCAACGGCGCCACTCCCTATGAGCTGTACTGCCCGGGCACGCCGGTGGGGAACATCGTCCTCAACGACGTCGTCACCACCGCCCAGGTCTCACCGGCCGACCCGTCGGCCGGCCAGCAGTTCACCGTCGTCGACTACCAGACCCAGGTGCCCCTCCCGTCGTCGATCTCGTCGGCGGCCGCCGCCCTCGGCAACAGCGACATCGCCGGCACGGCGCTGAGCACCGTGGACGTCACCGGCGCCACGCCGAGCTCGATCTCGAGCGGCCCGATGTCGTTCGACGTCCCGCTGCCGAGCCCGGTCCCCAGCACCGGCCTCCTGCTGGTGATCCCGCCGACGGCGGGCACGGTGGGGCCCTTCACGGCGTCGGGCGGGCCGATCACCGTCACCCAGGACAAGAAGGCGCAGCTGACCCTGAACGTGGCGGGCAGCTCACTGAACCTGACCTGCTCGGCGTACCCGAACAACAGCGAGCCGACGGGCATCACGTCGCGCGCCCCGTCGGGGTCCCCGCAGGCGCCCACGATCGCCACGGCATCGGGTCCGGGCACCACCACGACGGTGGCCCCCCCCACCACCCTCGGGCCCACCACGACCGTGACGTCGACCACCACCGAGGGGTCCACCACCACCCTGGCGACCACGACCACCACCACCGACGCCACGACGACGACCGACTCGTCGACCACCACCACCGACGCCACGACGACGACCGACTCGTCGACCACCACCGCGCCGACCGCGGCGGCGGCCGCATCGACGTCCACCACCGCGGGCGCGTCGGCGACCGTCGGCTCGACGCAGGCCGTGGCGGGATCGACGACCACGGCCGCGGCGGCGACGGCTGCCAAGTCGGGGGCGACGTCGGACCCGTCGTCGGGGGTCGTGTCGGCCGGTTCGGGCTCGTTGGCGTTCACCGGCCCCGGCGCCGGGGTCGTGTGGATCGGCGTGCTGGGTGTGGTCCTCATGCTCCTCGGCATGGCCCTGCTCGGCCTCACCGATGCCCCGCGCCACGCCGTGCGCCGCCTGGCCATGGCCCGCGCCGCCTGGAGCGGTCGGGCCGACGTGGCGCCACCGGCGCCAGGGGAGCCGTCCTCGCACCCGGGCGGCCTCGGAAACCTGCCGGCCGCCGTCGAGCGCGGTGGCCGGATCCTCTCGACCGAGGTGGCGCACGCCGTGCGGTGGCTCCTCGGACGCTGATGACACGGGCCCGCCGCGTGGTGTCCGCGGCCGGCGAGCGTCACCCGGGCGGGGCCCGGGGACGGGAGAGCGGGGCGATCTCGCCGGCGTCGTGCGGGCCGACGGCGTCCCCGCCGACCCGTCAGCCGGTCATCGCGTCGGGTCGTCATCATGTCAGGTCGATGACGTACCGGTGGTCGGTGGCGACGAAGGCGCCCCAGTCGTGGAGCTTGGTGGTGCCGTCGGGTCGCAGGCCGTGGCGCTCGTAGAACCGGCGGGCCCGGGCGTTGGTCCCGAGCACCCACAACGTGGCCACGGTGAATCCGCCCCGGCGCAACTCGTCGAGGGCGCCGTACAGCAGGAGGCTGCCGCCCCCGGTCCCGAAGACGTCGGGGTCGAGGTAGATCGTGAGGATCTCTCCCACGACGTCGGCGTCAACGTCCTCGTCCCGGCTCGGCCCGATGGAGACGAACCCGGTGATCGGCCCGTCCTCGCCGTCGTCGGACGGTCCGAGCAGGACGAACGTGCCCCGGCGGGGCCACGCCGTCTCGTCGAGCGACTGCCGCACCGTCGCCACCCGGTCCTCGGGGCGCAGCGCGTCGAGGTACGACTGGGGGATGAGGGAGGGGTACGCCCCCTGCCACGAGCGCACGTACACCGTGGCGATCGCCACGGTGTCCCCGGCGTCCGCCCGCCTGATGCGCACGGGCACTGTTCTAGCCCGGCCGCCTCCGTCGGGCGCCGACGGGGTGCGGCTCGGTGAACCGTGCCGTGCCGTGTGTTCAGGTGCGCCCGGACGTGGGGTGCGGTGCCGCCGGCGCCGGACCGGGCTCGGTGCCGTCGTCGTCGGGGTGCGGCGCCTGGAACGGGAGCAGCGAGGCGGCACTGTCGCCGTCGCGCTCCGTCGGGTCGGCGGCGGCGTGCGCCCTGCGCTCCGACGCGGCGATCATGCGCCCGATGACCGGGAACTCGGAGAGCGACTCGGCGCGCAGGATGGCGAGGACGACCGGGACGAGGTGCTCGGCGGCGTCGTAGACGACGTAACGGGGCAACCAGTCGGGGCCGTACTTGGCGTTGAACCGCCACAGGCTCTCGATCTGCATGAAGCTCGACATCTTCTTGAGGGCCCAGCGCTCGATCCTCTGGGTGGGACCGTCGCCGCGCTCTCCCTCGAGCACGGAGCGCAACGCCGCGAAGTTGAGGCTGAGGCCCTGGCAGCCCATGGCCCGCAGGTGCTCGATGGTGGCGACGAGGGCGAAGTCCATGAGCCCGTTGGGGTGCTCGCCGCGGTCGCGGCGCATGAGGTCGAGGGAGTAGCCGCCGATGCCCCGGGCCGGGACGAACTGGCACATGGCCGCGGGCGTGCCGTCGGGCCCGGTCACCACGCACAGCACCAGGTTCTCGTCGCGGGGGTCGAAGATCCGGCCGAGCACCATGGAGAAGCCGCGCTCGAATTCGCCCCGCCGGCTCTGGGACATCAAGCCGGCCAACTGCTCGGCCGTCTGGCGATCGAGGCGTCCGGGGTCGTGGAACGAGGCGGTGTAGCCGTACTTGGCGATGCGGTTGTAGGCCTGGCGCAGGCCCTTCATGTGGCCCCCGGCCAACGAGAACTCGCGCACGTCCACCACGGCCTCGTCGCCGATGTAGATGTCGTGCATCCCCATCTCGCGGTAGACGGGGAGCCAGTGCTCGTCGGCGCCCATGACCGTGACCACCCAGCCCCGGTCGTCGGCGAAGCGGCGGAAGGCGGACCACACCTGCTCCCGCTCGGCGAAGGGTCCGATGGGGTCGGGTGACACCAGGCAGATGCCGCTGTAGATGGCGTAGGCGACGAGCGAGTCCCGGTGGAAGAACCACTGCTTGTCGCTACGCAGCGCGAAGTAGTCCAGCGTGCCCGCCCCGTGGCGGCGCACGATGTCGCGGGCGCGGGCCTCGGCCGCCTTGCCCGCCGACCGGCGCCGGTCGACCAGTGGACGGGTGGCCAGCACGACGGCCACCAGGGCCAGGCTGACGCCGATGGCGAGCAGGCTGGGCGACAGGAAGTCGTCGAGCCGGTCGGGGAGGCGCACGCCCCGGATCCCGACGAGGCGTTCCAGCACCGCCTGGCCGGCGCGCCACAGCGGGATGCGGGGCCGGTCGTGGTCGAAATGCAGCGTGATCTCCACGAGCACCGTCGTGACGGCGGTGATGCCGACGACCCCACCGACGAGGGCGATCAGCGCCGAGCGCAAGGCCGGGCGGTCGGAGGCCGCGGGGAACTGGCGCCGGTTGACGACCAGGAACCCGAGGACCGCCAGGGCGAAGAGCGACTCCTCGACGTCGCCGCCGCGGGCGAGGTGCAGGACCAGGCTGATGGCGAGGGCCCACACGGCGATCACGAAGGCGCGCCGTTGGCCTCGGCGCACGCCGCGCGCCAGCGCCAGGAGGCCGATGCCCACGAGCGCCACCAGCGCGCCGGCGGCCTGGCTGGCACCGAAGGGGAGCAGTTGCAGCACGAGATGGAGCCGGCCCCGCAGCGGGGGGGTGACGGCGGTCAGGAGATCGGCCACCCCGGCGACGGCGATCGACGCGGCTGCCCAGCGCCGGACGCGCCGGGACCGGCTGCGCACGGCCCCCAGGTCCGGAGCCGGCGGCCACGAGGCCCCGTGGGGGTAGGCGGCGACCACGGAGGGCACGGTGTCGTGGACCTGGCGGTCTCGAGCCGCCACGCGCTCGAGGAGCGTGGCGCCGGGCAGCTCCGAGCGGGTGAGCAGGAGCCGGGCGTGCAGCTCGGCACCGGTCTCGAGCTCCACCCAGGACAGCTGCCGGCAGGCGAGGAACACCGGGAGCATGCCGAGGCGTCCGTGGTGCTCTTCGACGACCTCCCCGGAGGCACCGGCACTGGCGAAGAACCCCGGTCCGAGGTGCGTGAGCTCGGCCTGCAGCGTCGCCCCGGTGACCAGCCCCGCGTACCCGTGGCCGCACAACGACCGCGCCGCGTCGCGCCCCTCGTCGTTGGCGGTCGCGCCGGCGGCCGACAGGGAGTCGTCGAAGAGCCGGTGGAGCTCGCCTCCCCCCAGCGTCCGCCACGCCTTGCGGGCGACCCAGCCCAGCGCCACGGCCAGGATCACGAGCTCGGCCACGCACACCAGGGCGGCGAAGAACAGGCGGGCGAACCATCCGGCTTCGTGGGCCCGCCGGATGGCGCGCGACGGCGCCGGATGGCCGAAGACGAGATGGTCGAGTGCCGTGTACACGAAGGGGATCCGCAGGGCGATGGCCACCGCGAACGGCACGAGCAGCCACCACGCGAAGCGGGCGAAGCGGCGGTACAGCAGGCGTGACGTGAGAAAACGCGGCGTGCTGGCGGGGTCCGCCAGGCGGTCGAGCCCCTCCTGCCATTCGGCCGCGGGGTCGGGCACCAAGGTGAGCGTGGCGCGTCGCGGCGCCGGGCCGCTGCGCACCGCCGGGGTTCCAGGGACCGCCGCCGGGTCGGCACCCGCCGCCGGGTCGGCACCCGCCGGGGCGGGGCCGCCCGTGAGCCCGGTGTCGACCCGCACGACGCGCGTCCCGGCCGCCGTCTCGAGCCGGAGCTCGGCGGCGGCGGCCACCTCGAGCCCGAGGTCTTCCACCACGCCCCGGGCCTCGGCGCCGACGGCGGGATCACCGGCGCCGGGAAGGCACACCACCCGGCGATCGTCACCGGCGGCGAACGTCTCGAGGGCCCGGGTCAGTCGGGGATGGGCATCGAATGCCTGGCGGGCCTCGGCGGCAGGGTCGCGCCCGTCGCCGTCCGGGGCGGTGCCGAGTTCCAGCAGGTTGCCGGCGATCACGACCAGGCCCGGGCCCTCCCAGGTGTCGAGCGCCCGGGCCAGGCCCGTCGCCGCCCATGCCGTCGCCGCCGTGGACGCCGGCGCCAGCCCGAGATTGGCGGCCACCAGGACACGGCGGCCGACGCCCACCGGGATGGCCATGGTGTCGGTGCCCGGCTGCGGAGGTCCGGGCACGCGGGAGGGGGCCTCGGAGGCGCCGTCGGCCATTTCCTTCCCATCTTGACAGGCCCTGCCGAGATCGACGGTCGCCGCCGGCCGTCGACGTGCCGGGGACGGCCGGTTCGCCGACCGCTTGGGTAGGCTCGCCCCGCCGGCCGCCGCGCCACGCGTCGCCGAGCCCACACCGGGAGGGGATCGCCAGCCATGTCGGACGCCGGCCGGGCCGCCATCGACGACTTCTACCTCGAGGAACGGCAGTTCCCGCCCCCAGACGGGTTCGCCGCCCAGGCGGTCGTGCCCGACCGGTCGATCTTCGAGCACGCCGAGCAGGACGTCGAGGCGTTCTGGGCCGAGCAGGCGCGCAGCCTGGACTGGTTCGACGAGTGGCACACGGTGCTCGAGTGGGACCTTCCCTTCGCCCGGTGGTTCGTGGGTGGGACGCTGAACGTGTCGGTCAACTGCCTGGACCGCCACGTCGCCGCCGGCAACGGCGGGCGCGTGGCGTTCCACTGGGAGGGGGAGCCGGGCGACACCCGCACCATCACCTATGCGGAGTTGCTGGCGGATGTCGAGCGGTTCGCCAACGTGCTGAAGGGCCTCGGCGTCCGCCGGGGCGACCGGGTGGCCGTCTACATGCCCATGATCCCCGAGCTGCCGGTGGCCATGCTGGCCTGCACGCGCATCGGGGCTGCCCACTCGGTCGTGTTCGGCGGGTTCTCGCCCGACGCGCTCCGGGACCGCATCAACGACGCCGAGGCCAAGGTGCTCGTGACGGCGGACGGCGGATGGCGCCGCGGCAGCGTGGTCAGGCTGAAGGAGAACGCCGACGTCGCGGTAGCCGACCCGACCTCGATCGAGCACGTCGTGGTGGCCCGGCGCACCGGCGACGCCGGCGGTCCCACGCCCATGGCCGAGGGCCGCGACCACTGGTGGGACGAGCTCATGGGGGCTGCCGGGGCATCGTGCCCGCCGGAACACATGGACGCCGAGGACCTGCTCTACCTCCTGTACACGTCGGGCACCACGGCCAAGCCCAAGGGGATCATGCACACGACGGGCGGCTATCTGACCCAGGTGGCGTTCACCCATCGCGCCGTCTTCGACCTGCACCCCGAACGTGACGTCTACTGGTGCGCGGCCGACATCGGCTGGGTCACTGGCCACAGTTACATCGTCTACGGCCCCCTGGCCAACGGGGCCACGAGCGTGATGTACGAGGGGACCCCCGACTTCCCCGACAAAGACCGGTGGTGGGACGTCATCGAGCGCTACGGGGTCACGATCCTGTACTGCGCGCCGACCGCCATCCGCACCTTCATGAAGTGGGGCACGGAGTTCCCCGAGCGCCACGACATGTCCACGCTGCGGGTGCTCGGTTCCGTGGGCGAGCCCATCAACCCCGAGGCCTGGGTCTGGTACTGGCGCCACATCGGCGGCGGCCGCTGCCCGGTGGTCGACACCTGGTGGCAGACCGAGACCGGCGCCATCATGATCTCGCCGCTGCCCGCGGTGACGACGTGCAAGCCGGGCTCGGCCACCTTCGCGCTCCCGGGCATCGGGGCCGAGGTCGTCGACGACGCCGGGGTCGCAGTCGGGCGCGGCGGGGGCTATCTGACCTTGACGCGCCCCTGGCCCGCCATGCTGCGCGGGCTGTACGGGGACCCCGAGCGCTACAAGCAGACCTACTGGAGCCGCTTCGAGGGCCGGTACTTCGCCGGGGACGGCGCCAAGATCGACGACGACGGCTACATGTGGCTGCTGGGCCGGGTCGACGACGTCATGAACGTGTCCGTGCACCGCATCTCGACCGCGGAGGTGGAGTCCTCCCTCGTCAACCACCCGTCGGTGGCCGAGGCCGCCGTCGTGGGCGCGAAGGACGACACCACGGGGCAGGCGATCATCGCCTTCGTGACCTTGAAGTCCGGCCAGGAGCAGACGGGCGAGCGCGGCGAGGAGCTGCGTGCCCACGTCGCCGGGCACATCGGCCCCATCGCCCGGCCGAGGACCGTGATCTTCACCGACGAGCTGCCGAAGACGCGCTCCGGCAAGATCATGCGGCGCCTGCTGCGCGATGTCGCCGAAGGTCGCGACCTGGGCGACACGACGACGCTCGCCGACCAGCGGGTCGTCGACGAGATCCGTCGCCTGTCGACGGCCCAGCCGGGCGAGGACTGAGCCCGGGCCGCTCGACACGTGGACGCGGACGCGGCCGGCGGTGCACCGGCGCTGACACCGACGACGCCACCGAACTGGTGCTGGCGGGTCTCGCGCCCCGAGCCCGGTCCTACGGTGGTGTTCGACCTCGACGGGGTGCTGTCGGACGCGGCCGGCCGGCAGCACTTCCTGGAATGGGGGCGCCGGGACTGGGACGCCTTCTTCGACGCCTGCGGCGACGACCCGCTGGTCGGCGAGGTGGCCCGCCTGCTCGAGCTCCTCGATCCCGGCCTGCGCATCGTCCTGCTCACCGGGCGCCCCCTGCGCGTCCAGCCGCAGACCCTCGCCTGGCTGGCCCACTACCGACTGCGCTGGGACGTGCTCGTGATGCGCGACCGCGGCGACTACTCCCAGGTGTCGAGGTTCAAGCGCGCCGCGGTGGCCGAGATCAGGGCGCACGGCCTCGATCCCCGGCTCGCGTTCGAGGACGACCCGCGCAACCGCGACATGTTCCACGCCGAGGGCATCCCCTGCATCTACATCCATTCCGGCTACTACGAATGAGGTCCGATGGCGCATCCCCGCACCTTCCGGTTCGCCGCCCAGCTCTCCAAGGCGCCCGACGGCACGGCGCGCTCCTGGGCCGAGCAGGCCCGCAGGGCCGAGGACCTCGGGTATTCGTCGCTGCTCATGCCCGACCACTTCGGCGACCAGTTGGCGCCCGTGCCGGCGCTGATGGCGGCCGCTGACGCCACGTCGACGTTGCGGCTGGGCGCGCTCGTCTTCGACAACGACTACCGGCACCCGCTCGTGCTGGCGAAGGAGGCCGCCACCCTCGACCTGCTGTCCGACGGTCGCCTCGAGCTGGGGCTCGGCGCGGGATGGATGCGGACGGATTACGAGGAGTCGGGCATCGCCTACGACCCGCCCGCCACCCGCGTCGACCGCTTCGCCGAGGGCGTCGCCGTCGTCGCGGGCCTCCTCGAGTCGGACGGGCCGTTCTCGTTCACCGGCGAGCACTACACGATCACCGAGCACACCCTGCTCCCGCGGCCCGCGCAGCGCCCACGGCCCCCGCTGATCCTGGGTGGCGGCGGCCGGCGCGTGCTCACCATCGCGGGGAAGTGGGCCGACATCGTGAGCATCAACGTCGACCTGCGGGCGGGCACGGGGGGCGTGGAGTCGGCGCCGAACGCCGCGCCCGAGGCCACGCGCCGCAAGGTCGCCTGGGTGAAGGAGGCCGCCGGGGAGCGCTTCGACGACATCGAGCTCAATTGTCTGATCGGGTTCGCCCTGATCACCGACGACCGCCAGAAGGTCGTCGACGCCATGGCGCCGACGTTCGGGATCGACCCCGGCGACGCGCTGCACGTGCCCCTGGCGCTGATCGGCACCCTGGACCAGATGGCCGAGGAGCTCCGGTGGCGGCGCCGGGAATACGGCATGTCGTACTTCTCGATCGAGGCCGACTGCTGGGAGGCGTTGGCGCCGCTGGTGTCACGCCTGGCCGGCACCTGACCGCACGGCAGCCGGGACGGCGGGCCTGATGGGTCGTTCGGCCCTGGTCGGCCGGCAGGAATGGATAGACACTCGTGAATGTGACCTCCCTGGGCGAGGCGTCGACGAGATCTGTGCCACAGGGCCCGGTCCTCGGTCGGCTCTCCGTGCTCGACCGGTTCCTGCCCGTGTGGATCGCGGCGGCGATGGCGGGGGGAATCGCACTCGGTCGGCTCCTGCCCCACCTCGACACGTGGCTCGGGACGGCGAAACTCGCCGGCACCAGCCTGCCGATCGCCATAGGCCTGCTCGTGATGATGTACCCCGTGCTCGCCAAGGTCCGCTACCGCGAGTTGAGCCGGGTCACCTCCAACCGTCGACTCATGGTGCCGTCGCTCGTCCTGAACTGGCTGGTCGGGCCTGCCCTCATGTTCGCCCTGGCCTGGTCCATGCTCCCCGACCTGCCCGCCTATCGCACCGGCCTCATCATCGTCGGGCTCGCCCGTTGCATCGCGATGGTGTTCATCTGGAACGACCTCGCCGGGGGTGACCGAGAAGCTGCCGCGGTCCTCGTGGCTCTGAACTCCCTCTTCCAGATCGTCGCCTTCGCCGCCCTCGCCTATTTCTACCTGCACGTGCTCCCGAGTTGGCTCGGGCTGTCCACCGCCGCCGTTCACGTCTCGGTCTGGGCGGTCGCCAAGAGCGTTCTCATCTTCCTCGGTGTCCCCCTCGCCGCCGGGTGGGCGAGCCGCAGCCTCGGAGAGCACTTCCGGGGCCGGGACTGGTACGAGCAGCGCTTCATCCCCCGCGTCGCGCCGGTCGCCCTGTACGGCTTGCTGTTCACGGTCGTCCTGCTCTTCGCCCTGCAAGGCGACGCGATCAGCCGGCACCCCGGCGACGTGGCCCGTATCGCCTTGCCGTTACTGGCGTACTTCACACTGATGTGGGCCGGGTCGTTCGCCCTTGGCTATCGGATGCACCTTTCCTACCCCGCCACGGCCACCTTGGCCTTCACCGCCGCCAGCAACAACTTCGAGCTGGCCATCGCGGTGGCGATCGGGGTCTTCGGAGTGACCAGCGGGCAGGCCCTTGCGGGTGTCGTCGGGCCGCTCATCGAGGTCCCGGCGCTAGTGGGTCTGGTCTACGTCGCGCTGTGGGCGAAGCGCCGCTTCTACCGGGCCGAGGAGGTCGTCTCATGAACTGCTTCGACTGTGCCTCGCAGAGCCACTCCACCCAGGCGGTCGCGGTGTGCGCCGATTGTGGTGCGGCGCTCTGCCATGACCACGCTCGTGTCTCACCTCACTGGCTCACTCGTACCGCAGTGATCAACCGCACGGTGAACGTCGAGCCTCCGGCACGCATGATCCGCTGCAGTGTGTGCCAGACAGCTCACGACGCCGTGCCCGCCACGCATGTCGGGGCGACAGGATGAGAACGGCAAGCCCGACAGGGACTCGGTGAGCCCGGTGCTGAGCAGCAGGCGAGCCAGGCCGCGCCGACCATGGTTCGACGCATCTCCGTCGGGACGAGGAGGTCGAAATGGCCGAACAGGGTGACGACGAGGTCCGAACGGCGGTGCGCGAGCACTATGCCGAGGCGGCGCGAGCGGTCGGGACGTCGTGTTGCGGCCCGACCGGCACCACCGCCGGTCTCATCGGCCGCACGTTGTATGGGCAGGACGACGCCGACGCGTTGCCCGATGCCGCTCTGGCGGCGTCTCTCGGCTGTGGGAACCCCACGCTGCTCGCCGAGCTGCATCCGGGCGAGGTGGTCCTCGATCTCGGCTCCGGTGGGGGGATCGACGTGCTCCTGTCGGCTCGACGGGTCGCTCCGACCGGAAAGGCGTATGGCCTGGACATGACGCCCGAGATGTTGGCCCTCGCCCGGAGCAACCAGGCGGAGGCCGGTGTGACCAACGCCGAGTTCCTTCAGGGCACCATCGAGGCCGTTCCGTTGCCCGACGCGTCGGTGGATGTGATCATCTCCAACTGCGTCGTGAACCTGTCCACCGACAAACCCGCCGTGTTCCGCGAGGCGTTCCGAGTACTCAAACCGGGTGGGCGATTGGCCATTTCCGACATCGTCTTGCGCCGAGCCCTGCCCGAACCCGTGCACCACGTCATGGGCCTCTGGACCGGCTGCGTCGCCGGAGCGCTGCTCGACACCGACTACCGCGAGAGGCTGGAGGAAGCCGGCTTCGCGCAGGTCGAGGTCGAACCTACCCACGTCTTCGACATTGCCGACATTGCCCGCATGGCCGATGACCTGTCCGCCTCCGTGGAGGTCCCGGAGACTCTCGACGTGGAGGCGACCGTGGCCGAGTTGGGCGGGGCCGTGATGAGCGCCTTCGTCCGAGCACGCAAGCCGACCCGGTAACGCCGCGGGGGATCCACAACATGGCGCCGGTGGCTGAGCCACGCCCGGGCTATAAAGAGGGATCCGGCGCCGTACGGAGACGACGCCTCCTCGAAGGAGATGGTATGCCGAAGATGATCATCACCCACAGCGTCGTCGACGTGGACGCATGGCTGCAGTTCAAGGCTGAGCGGGCCGACGCCATCCGTGGCATGGGAGGCGCCAACGCGGTGGACCACGTGGCGCATGACGCAAGCAACGCCGTCGCCATTTCCGCCGACGTGGACGATGTGGAGGGTGTCATGGCGGCCCTCTCCTCACCGCCCGCTGAACTGGGGTCCGCCATGGAAAGGCACGCGCATGTGCCAACGTGCACCGGCTAGTTGAACGTGACGAAGGGTGAGTCTGTCGTCGACACGGAGGTCACGGCAGTGCCGTCCGACCGCGCCTTCCGGCATGGAACGGGCAGAACCAGC